>Ga0196970_1000099_pt1 | contig 141398 bp, 149 predicted proteins | sample S1v_513CmetaG_FD_148672 | JGI IMG/M metagenome (GOLD analysis project Ga0196970, IMG submission 148672) | Soil microbial communities from Anza Borrego desert, Southern California, United States - S1+v_5-13C | ecosystem: Environmental > Terrestrial > Soil > Desert | place: USA: California... | reverse complement strand
CCTTATTCCGCCCCCCACCGCGATGATCGACCCCAGCCGCTACCCCCGCCTGTCCCGCATCCAGACCCCGGAGGACCTGCGCCGCTTCGACGAAGCCGAGTTGCCGGCCATCGCCGAGGAACTGCGCGCCTACCTGATCGAGTCGGTCGGCAAGAGCGGCGGGCACTTTGCCGCGGGCCTGGGCGTGATCGAGCTCACTGTCGCCCTGCACTACCTGTACCAGACCCCGGTTGACCAGCTCGTCTGGGACGTCGGTCACCAGACCTATCCGCACAAGATCCTGACCGGGCGCGGCGAGCGCATTCATACGGTCAAGCAGAAGGACGGCGTGGCGCCGTTCCCCAAGCGTGAGGAAAGCGAGTACGACACCTTCGGCGTCGGCCATTCCTCGACCTCGATCTCGGCCGCGCTGGGCATGGCCATCGCCCTGCAGCAGGCTGGCGAGGCGGGACGGACGGACGGCGGCGAGGCCGACATCCCCAAGGTCGTCGCGGTGATCGGCGATGGCGCGATGACCGCCGGCATGGCCTACGAAGCGCTCAACCACGCCGGCGGCATGGACCCGGAGCCGAACCTGCTGGTGATCCTCAACGACAACCGCATGTCGATCTCCGAGGCGGTCGGCGGGCTGACCAAGATGCTCGGCCGCGCCACCGGCAGCCGCACGCTCAACGCGATCCGCGAGGGCGGCAAGAAGATCCTCGGCGACAAGAAGACCAACCCCACCGCGCGCTTCGTGCGGCGCTGGGAGGAACACTGGAAGGGCATGTTCGTGCCGTCCACCCTCTTCGAGGAAATGGGCTTCCACTACACCGGTCCCATCGATGGGCACGACCTGCCCGCGCTGGTCAGTGCGCTGAAGACGCTCAAGACCCTCAAGGGTCCGCAGCTGCTGCACGTGATCACCACCAAGGGCAAGGGCTACGAACTGGCCGAGGGTGACCAGATCGGCTACCACGCGGTCGGCCCGTTCGACCCGCAGAAGGGCCTGGTAGCCAAGGCCGGCGCGGTGAAGAAGCCGACCTATACCGACATCTTCAGCGACTGGCTGTGCGACATGGCCGCCGCCGACCCGAAGCTGCTGGCCATCACCCCGGCCATGCGCGAAGGCTCGGGCCTGGTGCGCTTCAGCAAGGAATACCCGCAGCGCTACTTCGACACCGCCATCGCCGAGCAGCATGCGGTGACGCTGGCCGCGGGCATGGCCACGCAGGGCGCCAAGCCGGTGGTGGCGATCTACTCGACCTTCCTGCAGCGCGGCTACGACCAGTTGGTTCACGACGTGGCCGTGCAGAACCTGGACGTGCTGTTCGCGATCGACCGCGGCGGCGTGGTCGGCCCCGATGGCGCCACCCACGCCGGCAACCTCGACCTGAGCTTCCTGCGCTGCGTGCCGAACATGGTGGTGATGGCGCCGGCCGACGAGGCCGAGGCGCGGCAGATGCTCAGCACCGGCCATGCCTGGCGCGGCCCGGCGGCAGTGCGCTACCCGCGCGGTACCGGCCCCGGCGTGGATGCCGGGAAGGAACTCGCGACGCTGCCGATCGGCAAGGCGCAGCTGCGCCGCGAGGGCCGGCGCATTGCCCTGCTCGCGTTTGGCGCCACGGTGCCGGCGGCCGAGCAGGTCGGCGCCGAGCTTGGCCTGAGCGTGGTCAACATGCGCTTCGTCAAGCCGCTGGATCGCGAACTGATCCTGCAGCTGGCGCGCACGCACGAAGGCTTCGTGACCATCGAGGACAACGTGGTGGCCGGCGGCGCCGGCTCCGGCGTGTCCGAACTGCTCAACGCGCAGGCCGTCCTTTTGCCGGTGCTGCACCTGGGCCTGCCCGATGCCTTCCAGCACCACGCCAGCCGCGAGGACCTGCTGGCCGAAGCCGGCATCGATGCGGCCGGCATCCGCGCCGCCGTGCTGCAACGCTGGCCCGACCTGGAACCGCGGCCCACGTTCAGCGCCGTCGTCGGTTGAGCCGCCCCGCCCTCACTCGGGGGCGGTGACCTCGTAGCCTTCGGCGCGCAACACCGCCAGAGTGCCGTCGGCGGCGAGCAGGTCGCTGAGCGGCAATACCGCGAACGTCCCGGTGTTTTCGCGCAGCGCGCGACGGGCAATGTCCAGCCAATGCGCCTGCATGCGCTGGCGCAGGCGGTCCATGCCGCGGCGGCGGGCAAACTCCGTGCTGGAAATCGCCTGGCTGCACGCCGTGGCCGGGTCCTCGCGCGGCATCCGCGCCAGCGCCTCGATGTCGCCCACGGCCCAGGCATTGGCGCGCTCCACCATGGTCGGCAAGTCGTTCTGCACCGCGTTGAGCAGGCTGGCGAAGCAGGCGCGGTCGTCCATGCCGCCGGCACGGAACTCGCGAAGCGCATCCTTGGGGTCGCTGACCTTGAACGTGAGCGTGGTCGAGGCCGGCTTCAGGCCCTGGCGCCTGGCCGCGGCCTGCACCACCGGCCACACCACCGGCTTGCGCGACAAGCCGCTGCGCTTGATCGCCGCCTGATACAACTCGCCGGCCGCCAGCATCGGGCGCTTCTTCTCCACGCCGGCGTCGCGGCCGAGGTAGCGCTGCTTCAGCGGCAACCACCGCGCATACAGGTCCGGCGGCAGCACGTCCTGCAGGCGCGCGCCGTCCTCGTTCTTCATCGCCTTCATCGCCGACGGCACCAGAGCCAGCTTGCCGAAGAAACCGACATCGGCATCGATACTGACCGAGGGGCTGGCCAGCACCTGCTGCGATTGCGCGATGGCCTGCTCCACCTCATCGGCCTGCCAGGTGATGCCGGCGGGCAGCGGCGCGATGGTGCCCAGAATCCACAACACGTGCCCGTCGCGCGACACCTTCCACAGCCCAGGCCCAGGCTGCACGCCGCGCACGACCATGGCATCGAGATCGACGATGGGGCCCTGCGCGGTGTCCACCGCGGGCGCGCTCGTCGCCGCTTGCGCAGCCGCCGTCAGCGGCGCGGCGACGGCCAGCGCCAGCCACAGCCACTTCGCCATCGCGATGCCACTGCGGCACTTTGTCGCATCCTGCATGTCCACTCCCGGTTGCCTGCCAGGCGCGGACGCTAACCGATGCCGCGGCGATCTGCGTTAGCGATTCGTTGCCGCGCGCTCAGGGCCACTGCTGCTCACTGCGCAACCAGTTCGCCAGGGCATCGTCCTCTTCCAGCAGCGTGAAGCCTTCCCAGACAAATCCCGGCGACACCGTGCAGGCGACCAGGCTGAAATCCTCCAGTGGCCGCGCGGCCTGCCACCAGCCCGCGGGCACCACCTGCATTGGCGTCTCGCCGGCGTCGGCGGCACCGAGCCGGCATACGTGCAGCGCGCGCGTATGCGGGTCGAGCATGCGCAGTTCCATCGCCCCACCCTGCTGCCAGTGCCAGCATTCGTCGCCGTCCACGCGGTGCCAGCGGCTGCGCTCGCCGCGTACCAGCAGGTAGTGGATGGCGGTGAGCGCCGGCCTCGCGCCGTGACGCAGTGCCGATTCATAGCAGCGGCGGTAGTGCCCGCCTTCCGGGTGCGGGGCCAGGCCGAGGCGATTGATGAGCGAGAGCACGAACGCGTCCATGCCTGCATCCTAGCGCGGCATGGCGGCGAGGTCCGCCCGGGCCTGGCTCAGCCCGGTGCTCGGTGGGAGTCAGTCGCGGCGGCGCGCCCAGCAGGTGCGGAAGAACACGGCCAGGTCCCAGCTGTAGCGCTTGAGCAGCCGCCGCGGCTCGCGCGACAGGCGATACAGCCATTCCAGCCGGTGCTTCCGCACCCAGTCCGGGGCGCGGCGCGCGTTGCCGGAAAGGAAGTCGAGCAGCGCACCGACGCCGAACACCAGCGGCACCTGCAGCTGCGCGGCGTGGTCGAGCATCCACTGCTCCTGCAACGGGTTGCCGAACGCCACCAGCAGTACATCGGCGCCGCTGTCGTTGATCAGCGCCGGCAAGGCCGCGCCGGCCCGTTGACGCCCGCCGTAGCCGTCGCAGGTTCCGACCACCTGCTGGCCATGGCGCTCGCGCAGGGTCTGCGCCGCCGCGTCGGCGACGCCGGGCTGGCCGCCAAGCAGAAAGAAGCGCAGCGGCCGCGCGGCATGCTCACTCAGATAGGGTATGAAGTCGGTGCCGTTGAGGTTGCCGGCGAAACGGCGACCATGAATCCAGCGCGCGGCCAGGTCCATGCCAATGCCATCGTTGACGATGCGCACCGCCGGATGCGCCAGGCGCTCGCGCAGGCCCTGGCACTGCACGATGAAATTGGTATTGGCAAAGCACACCAGGCGTTGCTCGCCTTGCGCCAGCGCCGCGTACAGGGCCTGTGCGAACGCCGGCTGGGTGGTCGAAAGCACCGAAAAGCCGCCCAGGCGCACTTCCTCGCCAACGGCGAAGGCATCTTCGCGCAGCCCGATCTGCGGGGCGGCCGGTTCGCTGCTCACGCGGCTTCCCACAGATCGTAGGGGAACGCGGCAAGCAGGCCGGCCTGCACTGCGGCCAGGTCGAAGCTGCCATTGCCGCCCAGCGCGACGCACTCGGCCACGCTATGTCCCGCATGCCATTGCTGGCGTCCGGTGCCGGCGTAATAGTCGTCGTACTTGAAGCGGTCCTCGCCGTTGCCCCAGTCCAGGTACACCGAGGGGATGCCATAGGCTTCAGCCAGGATCAGCCCGTGCAGGGAGCTGCTCACCACCAGCCGCGCGCCCAGCAGGCGGCGCATGAAAGTGACTGGCGGGCAATCGGGCGTCACCAGCTGGCCGCTGAACTCGCGGTACTTGTCCAGCGGTTCGTTGAAGTGCGGCACCACGACCACGTCGCGCGCCTCGCCCGGGCCCAGCAGGTCGGCTGGAAAGAACAGCGGCATCAGCAGCCCTGGGTCGCCATACACCTCGGGCACGGCGATGCCACGCGCCATCAGGTACTCGCGGGTGCGCGGCCCGCGCACCGCGCGCACGTCGAGCATGCCGAACTGGTGCTGGCTGGCGGCGATCTTGCCGTTGATGCCACTGCCCCAGACCGTGTCGCCGGTGCGGGCAAAGTGCAGCACCGAGCCGATCGCAAACAGCCGCTGGCCGTTGGCCGGCTTGTCCATCAGCGCGTGGTCGCGCAGCGCCAGCACCCGCGAGACGATCACCTGTGAGAGCTGGTCGCCCATGTTGGTGCGCCCATCCTTGGGTTGCCACCAGTACAGGGCGCGGCGCTCGGCGTGATCCATCCAGCGGTGCAGCAAGGCATTGGGCATGAGGTGTTCTCGTCAGGAAGTCAGGACGCAGGGGCGATACGGGTGTCGGGGTAGCGCGCCGGGTCGAGCACGCGGTCAGTGGTCTGCGCCCAGTCCAGGCACTGGCGCAGGCGCTCGCGCGGCGCAGCCAGGGCCTGGCCCATGGCGGCCACGATCGAGGCGTCGTCGCCAGGCGTGTACCCGTGTCGCGAGCGGTAGCCGCCAACCACCGCGTGCGGGCACACGGCAGGCAGGCCGAAGAAGTCGTACTGCAACAGCTTCATCGAGCTGTCGGCGAGGTAGGCCGGCACCTGCTGCGAGGCATAGGGGGCGATACCGACGCGCGCGTGCTTGATATAGCGGATGGTTTCGGCGTGCTTCATCTCGCCATAGACGATGACGTTGTCGCCATAGTCCGGGTGTCGCCCCATGCCCGAACCAATGACATGGAAGGTCACCTGCGGGAAGGCGCGACTGGCAGTAACGAAGAAGCGCGGGTCGAACAGCATCGAGCCGACCGCCACCGCGTGGATGCCCTCGCCATAGGGCGACGGGTCGCCCAGCGTCTCCAGGTCCTGGTCGATGCCGTGGCCAACGTGGAAGACGTTGTCGCGGCTGGCAATCTCGCCGGCCATTGCCGGCGACACCAGGGCAATCACATCCAGGCTGGGCGCGACCCGGTCGAACGTGCGCGCCACCCAGTCGGCCACGTCGATCGCCGACAAGGCATCGGAAGCGCGATACACCAGCCGCGCACGCGGGTTGATGCGCCGCGCCAGCTCGATGAAGGCGATGGCGGTGCCGCTTTCAAACACGATCACGTCCGACTCGGCTATCCACTGGCGCAGGATCTGTGGCGGATGCCGGGCGTACCAGTCGAACATGGCGTTTTCGAGCGGCCGTGCCCAGCGCCGCCGGGTGTTGAACGGATGCACTGTCGCGCGCCACAGGTAGCACTCCAGGCCACGATGCTCGACCACGCGATTCGCGCTGGCATCCAGCGGCAGCCGCGCATCTCCCTTCCAGCGCGACAGGCGGCTGTAGCGCAGCGAGAAGAAGCGCGTCGGCCCACGCAACGCCAGCTGCTCGGCGATGAAGTGGATGTTGGCGCGGCGCGGCGTGCGGTAGTCATGCGCGGACAGCACCAGATAGCGCAACGGCGCGGCGGCAGGGACAGCGGCAGGCGCGTCGGACAGCAAGGCATTCATCGGCGGCTCCGGGCTTCGGCAATCAGGTGGCGGGTCTGCAGGATCGAGCGCACATCGCGGCGGAACGACGGCCAGGCCAGCAGCACCACGCCCAGCGCGACCAGCATGGCGGCGGTTCCGATGGCGAGCTGGCGCCACAGCGCCCCGCCCAGCCACCACGACGCAGCCCAGGAAACGGCGGCACAGGCGCCATAGGCCAGCACCGCGCGCCCGCCATTGGTGAACACCTGCCACACCGGCACATCGCTGATGCGCCCGACCCAGTACAGCGACAGCGGCCACATCACCAACAGACCGAACGAGTACCCGGCGGCCACGCCTTCCACACCCCACCAGGAGCCCGCGAAGATGCAGGCGATCAGCAACACGCGGGTCACGATCGAATAGCGCAGCTGCGCGCCCATCAGCCCCTTGGCCAGGAACACCCAGTAGGCGGCATAGGCGGTGGTCTGGAACACGCCGCCGATGGTCAGCCACTGGAACAGCGGCACCGCCGGGCGCCATTGTTCGCCCAGCACCAGCACCATCAGCGGCAGCGCCTGCGCGCAGGCAAAGGCGAACGTGGCGACGATCAGATGGACCATCACCGTCTGCCCACGCAGCAGGAACGAGGCAAAGCGTTCGCGGTCGTCCTGCAACTGCGACAACACCGGCAGCGCCACCGTCGTGGCCGGCGCATTGATCTGGTTCAGCGGCATCATCAGCAGCTGGAATGCGCGGTTGTACAGGCCCAGCGCCTCGGCCCCGGTGCGCGCGCCGATGATCACCTGGCCGACGTTGCGGCTGGCATAGCCGAGCAGCTGGGCCAGCATCAGGTTCCAGCCGAAGCCGACAAACTGCCGCATCGGCGCGCTGCGGTCATAGCCGCGCGGCAGCCAGCGCGCGCACAGCACGGTCAGCAGCAACTGCACCGCGGCCTGCACCACCTGCTGCAGCACCAGCGCCCAGAAGCCGGCGCCCGCCAGCGCGGCAGCCACTGCGGCGAGCAGACCGGCCACCTGCGCGCCCACATCGCTCAGCGCCAGCTGGCCGAAACGCAGGCCGCGGCTGAGCTGGGCGCGGTACTGCGTGGTCATGCCACTGAGCAGGAAAGTGATCGCCAACGCCTGGGCAATCTGCACCAGCGCCGGCTCGCGGTAGAACTGTGCCAGCGCATGCGCGCCAGCAAACACCGCCAGCGCCAGCAACAGGCCGATGCCGGTATTGATCCAGAACAGGTTGTCGCGCTGCGCGCGGCTGAGCTCGCGCGCCTGCACCGCCGCCGAGGACAGGCCGAAGTCGCGCAGGATTTCCGCCGCGCCGACAATCGCGGTGACCATCGCCATCAAACCGTAGTCGTGCGGAGTGAGCAGCCGTGCGAGCAAAATGATGCCGCCGAACTGCACGGCCACGCGCACGCCCTGCCCGGCCATGGTGACGAAGGCGCCGCCGGCGGCGCGTGCGCCCAGTCGCGGTGCGGGCGCCACCTGGGCGGCCTCGCTGCTCATGCGTAGGCCTCGCTGTCGTGGCCCAGCGCTTCGAGATAGGTCCGGTAGTGCTGGCGGCCGATGGCCGGCCAGTCGCGGCGCGACAGGTCCGGCGCGGTGGCGCGCCTGGCGCTGCGCAGCTGCGTCAACGTGTCGGCCAGCAGGGTCGCGTCCAGCTCGCCGTGGTACAGGTAGACCCAGCCCGGCCCGACTTCCGCGGCGACGGCGGCGTTGGATTCGCTCCACGGCGCCAGCACCGGCCGGTGCAGCGACAAGGCCAGCAGCAACGTGCCGGAATTGTGCATCTGCCGGTACGGCAGCACCACCAGTTCGGCCAGCCCGACCTCGCGCGCCAGCTCAACATCGTCCACATAGGCCAGGTGCGCGCTGATGCGCGGGTCGGCCGCGCACGCGGCTTCCACGGTCTCACGCATCTGCGGCGTGGCCGGATTGCCGCAGATGCGCAGCTGCACGGCCGGGTCCGGCAAGGCGGAGACGGCGGTGATCAAGGTTTCCACACCCTTGTACGGGCGGATCAGGCCGAAGTGGAGCAGCCGCCCTGGCTGCGACGGCGGCTGCGGCATCTGCGCGAACCAGTCGCGATAGTGGCCGTGCAGGATCGTGTCGGTAAACGGCGGCCGCGCCGGGGTGGCATCGTTGATGCGGATCCAGCGCCGGGTCAGGCGGTCCACCCAGGCCAGCAGCCATTGCTCGGTGCGGCCCTGGCTTTCGTGCGGCTGCAGGTTGTGCAGCGTGCGCACCACCGGGGTGTGGGTGAGCTGCAGGCGCAGCAGCAGCAGCGCGGTGCACAGCCGCTTGGCCCAGGCGCCGGCGCGGCTGGGATGGCGCATCAGGTACTCAGGCCAGTGCAGGTGCAGCACGTCGTAGCGCGACAGCAAGGCCGCGCGCATGGAGAAGTAGCGCTGCTCGACCGCGTCGGGCAGCGACTGATACAGCTGGGTCAAGTAGGGATTGGTGCGCTCGCCGGGGACTTCGGTGGAGAACAGCACTACCAGTTGCGGATCGCGCGGCTTCATCGCAGCACCTCGGCGGCAGCACGCGGCGCGAGTGCGGCGCGATATTCGTCCTGATACTGGCGTGCGATCTGCCGCCAGTCATAGCGTGCGGCAAAGGCCATCGCCTGCTCGCGCAGCGCGGGCAACGCGGCGTCGCTGGCCTCGGCCATGGCTTGCACCCGTGCCGCGGCCTGCGCGCTGTCGGCCGGCTGCACCAGCACGCCCAGTCCGGACTCGCGATGCAGGCGCGCGAACGGCGGAATATCGCTGAGCACCGGCAGCAGGCCAGCGCTCATCGCCTCCACCGCGGCGATGCCGAACCCCTCGTGCCGCGACAGGCAGACGAAGAACTGCGCCTGCCCCAGCAAGGTCGCCAGCTGCGCCGGGCTGGGCGCGACCACCAGCTCCACCTGTCCTTCCAACCCGCGCGCGGCGATGGCCTGGCGCAGCGTGGCCTGATCGAAGTCGTATTCACGCCCGGCCAGCAGCAGACGCCAGCGGGCATCGCGCCGGCGCAGCGCTGCGAGCAGGTCCAGCGTTTCCAGCAAGCCTTTGTTGACCGACCAGCGTCCGAAATACACCAGGGTGCGGCCGGGCTGCGGATTGCCGCGCGTGGCGAACTTGGCCACGTCCACTCCGTTCTCGATGACCCGCAGGCGCCCCGCCGGCACGATCTGCGAGAACAGCCGACCATCGTTCTCGCTGGTCGCGATCACCCGCGCATAGGCACGCGCCGAAGCCCGCGTCAGCGTGCGGAACCACAGCTGCTTGAGCCGCGAGGCATAGGCGGTATGGAAGAAACCGCCATGGGTGGAGACCACCATCGGCTTGCGATGCAGCGGCCGGGCCAGGGCCAGGAAGTCATAGAAGAAATCGATGCCGTGCACGTGGATCAGGTCGGCATCACCGAGCTGCCGCAGCACCTGTGGCGCCAGCGGATAGCGCGAGGAACCGTGGTAGCCGATGCGCCGAATCGCCACGCCATCGATGCTGTCGCTTGGCGCCAGGCGCTGCTCCTGCGCGGTGAACAACCGGTCCAGCGTCAGCACCTCGGCCTGCCCGCCCTGCTGCTGATGCTGCCGCGCCACGTTCAGCACGACCTCCTCCATGCCGCCGACGGAAGGATGGAACTGGCGCACGACATGGACAACTTTCATTGCGAACCTACCTCGGAAGAAGCGGACACCCGGTTGGTGGCCGGCGCGCGCGCCTGGCCCAGCGTCCACGGCGCCCAGCGCATCAGTACCCAGCGCGCCGGCACGGCGGCAGCAATCGCCAGCGCGGTGACCAGCAGCGCCCAGGCCGGCCCGGGCGGCGTGGTGACGCCAGCCAGGGCGCGCACGCCAGACAGGAAGAACAGCACCAGGAAATGCGTGCACAGGATCAGCAAGGTGTTGCGACCGATCCATTGCACACCGGGCCAGCGCTGAATCCAGCCGCCGACACGCAGCATCAATGCGGTGCCCAGCAAAGCAACCAGCAGGAACAGCGCCGGCCAGTGACCAAAGCGCAGCAGGTTGACGTCCACCTTGCCGTTGCTCCAGGCCAGCGGCAGCCACAGCACCAGCAGCAGCAAGGGCACGCCCCACCATTCAAATACGCGAGCCCGCGTGTGGGCAGCGCTGTGCCGGGCCAGCGCCGCGCCGGTCGCGAAGAAGAACAGGGATACCGGCAACACGTCCAGGCCCCACGGCAGGCGCAGGTCCAGCGTGGGGAACCAGGCACACCACAGGCAGGCCAGCACCGCCATCAGCGCCGCGATCACGCCGGCCGGCAAGCGCTTGCCCAGGTAGTGGAAGGCCAGTGCGGTCACGAACAGCGCAGGCAGGAACCACAACGCCGGTTGCACGTAGAGGCGATCGCCCGTGCCCTGCAGCAGGCCCAGCAGCGGATCCCACGCCGGCACCGCGCCCCAGCGCGCGGCCTTGGCGCCGATGTTGCGCGTCGCCAGCCAATACGCATACGCGACGAAGAAGAAGAACACGTATGGCACCACCAGCCCGCGCAGCAGCTTGTCCCAGGTCTGCGCATCGCTGCGGGGTCGCCCATACGCCGCGCCCACCCAGCCGGACAGGAAGAAGAACAGCGGCACGTGGAAGCTGAAGGCCAGCAGGGTATAGGCCTGCGGCACGCCCTTTGCGTGGCCCAGCACCACCAGCACGATGGCGATGGCGCGAGTCGCGTCGATGCGACCGTCACGCACGGGCGTGGTGGTCAGTGCCGGGCTCACGGCGGCGGACCCATGGCCGCGGCCTGCCGCTCATGCCACAACTGCCGGGCCGGCGGCAGCACCGGCGCGCCCTGCCACAGCCAGCCGCACACGAACCACCACAACGCCGCGGTCTTGATCGAGAAATAGCCGTTGGACACCAGCAGGCTCAGCGCGAATGCGAGGATCGCCAGATGCTTGAACGCCTGCCCTTCGCGACCGGGCAACACCATCAGGAAGGAATAGGCCAGCAGGAAAGCCAGCACCACGAAGACCGACTGCGACACGACGAAATAGGCGATGCCGCTGTCGAAGTAGCGATACGCCGCATCCGCATCCAGGCCCAGCCACGCCGGCAGCGACAGCCGTGACATCGAATCGACGGTGAAGAATATGCGCCCGAGCATGGTGTCTTCATAGGCCTGCACCCCGGCCGCGGCGACCAGCGCCCAGCCGCCGAGCAGCACCGCCAGGAACACCGCAAACGCCAGTCGCTGATCGAGCCGGCGCAGAATCGGCGCAGCGAGCAGCATCAGCACGCAGGTACCGGCGGCCAGCCGGCCATCGGAGGCCACGACGAGGAAGGCGATCAGCCCGAATCCCAGGATCTGCTTCCATCCACTGAGCCAGCGCCGGAACGCCAGCAGCACGGCCATGAAGAAGATGATGAAGTTGCCCATCGTCACCGGCTCGATGAACACCGAGGAGGCGCGCGGCAGGTTGCTCGAAGGCAGGAAGTTGCGCGCGCCCGGGCGGGTGGCACTGACGAACAGATTGCTGTCCTCGTTCCAGAACCCGGACGCGCTGAATCCGCGCGCATTGACGAAGTAGCTCTTCGGGTTGACCACGTCGCCATAGGTCGTCGGCATCGCGAGCTCGAACGCGGCCACCAGCGCCACCACCAGCGCCATGCGCACGCACAGGCGCGGCACCGAACCGCGATAGGCACAGCCCAGCACCAGGAACGCGAACGGAATCAGCGCATCGCGCAGGAACTTCGGGTCGAACTCCCACACCAGGAAGAAGCGCAGCAGCATCAGTGCGACGATGAAACCCAGCCCGCCTACCACCAATGCCGCCCGCCGCCGGTCCAGCGACCACAGACCGAGCACGAAGCAGGCGCCATAGATCGCGAACTCGACTGCATAGGTCATCGCCGGGCGCACGGTGAAGACCTTGGCGTTGACCACCGCGAGCACGAAGTTGTAGCCGATCGCCAACAGCAGCACGCACTCGATCAACACGTTGCGCCAGCGCAGCCGGTGCGCCGACACAGGCGTCAGCGCCATCGCCCACGCAGGCGACGGCGCCGGGTAGCCGGCGTGGGCACTGACCGCGGACATCAGTAGGCGTTCTTCTGCCCGAACACCCGCACCGCGGTCAGCACGATGATGCGCACGTCCAGCCACAGCGACCAGCGGCGGATGTAGTCCAGGTCGTACTGGATGCGCTTCTTCATCGTGCGCAGCTCAGGCGTCTCGCCGCGGAACCCGTTTACCTGGGCCCAGCCGGTGATGCCCGGCTTGACGTAGTGGCGCTGCATGTAATGGTGGATCAGCTTTTCATAATGCGTGTTGTGCTGCGCCGCGTGTGGACGCGGGCCCACCACCGACATGCTGCCACCGAGCACGTTGAACAGCTGCGGCAGCTCATCCAGGCTGGAGCGGCGCAGGAACGCACCGAAACGGGTGATGCGGCTGTCGTTGCGGGTAGCCTGCTTCACCTGATGGGTGTCGTCGTGCACGCGCATCGAGCGGAACTTGTACATCCAGAACTCGCGCCCACCCAGACCATGTCGGCGCTGGCGGAACAGCACCGGACCCGGCGAGCTCAGCTTGACGCCGATGGCGCAGGCCAGCATCACCGGCCACAGCACCAGCAGCGCGGCCACCGCGACCAGCTTGTCCTGCAGCGCCTTGGCGACGATGAAGTAGCTGTCGCGATCCACCCCGCCCTGGCGCAGGTTGATCACCGGCACGTTGCCGATGACTTCGCCGGACTGGTTGAGCATGCCGAAGTCGAACAGGTCCGGCACCAGCTTGACCGTGATCGGGTAGCGCTCCAGCCCTTCGAGCAGTTGCTTGATGCGGTCACGTTCGCCGAGCGGCAGCGAGATCCACACCTGGTCGACCTGATTGGTTTCCAGGAACGGGACCAGCCCTTCGGGGCTGCCCAGGCACGGCAGGTCTTCCTGTCGATGCTCGGCCAGGGTCAGGTCATAGCGGCTGGAGAAATAGCCGACCACCTGCATGCCGACCCAGGCGTTGCGTTGCAGGTACTGCTGGATCTTCATCACCGGATGGCGCAGGCCCACGACCACCACGCGCTGGGTATCCATGCCCAGGCTGCGCAGATGATTGAGGAACACACGCAGACCAGTGCGGGCCAGCAGCAGGCTGACCAGCCCGCCGACAAACCACAGGCCGATCCACAACCGCGACACGCCCTGGCCGAACTGCACCACCAGCGCGTGCACCGAGAACAGCGCAAATACACCACCGAAGGCCGCGCCCAGCACCAGCAACTCCTGGCGCAGGCCACGCCCGCGCCAGCTGCGGTAGAGCGGGAACAACGCAAAGCAGATCACTGCATACAGCGCCGTCGTGCCGATCGCAACGCGGTAAGCCGCGGCCGGCACCCAGGTGCCATAGAGAATGCGATAGGCACACAGGGCACTGGCTACCACCACCGCCACATCGAACACCCGCAGCACCAGATCGGCCGCGGCCGAGTACTTGGTCAACAATCGCGACGAGCTTGCCGTATAGGTCGCACTACTCAGATCGGCCAACAACATGGAAATATCCTCCAAACCCTGAGCGTCACGTGCGTGGGGAGCACGTTGCGCCTTCGGGCCTCGATTGCCTGTCGCACGCCTCAGCGGCGCCCTCCTACGCCGACCCCGGGCCGTGCGACAGCCCTTTCACTCGACGACGCGTACGCCGCCGTCCACCGCTGCATCCCTCACTGGGTTCCTCTACTCACCACCGCCACGTGCAAGCTAGTCCATCGCGCGTGGCCGACACTGAATCAGTTATCACCTAAGTAACCGGGCGACATCGCGCACTTCAGGTTCTTGCCCAGTCATCGGCGGGATCGCGCAGCAGGAACCGCAGCAACGCAACGGCCACACCGATGAACAGGCCGAACACCAGCGCCAGCGCCAGGTTGAGCGGCAATTTCGGTGAGTTCGGGCTGCCCGGAACATCGGCGCCATCGACAATGGAAATATTGTTGTTGCCGACATTGCCGGCCACGCCGATCTCCTTGTAGCGCTGCAGCAGCGCGTCATAGAGCTGGCGGTTGGTGTCGGCTTCGCGCTTGAGCAGGTTGTAGCGGATGCTGCGTGACTGCAGGTCGATCTCTTCGCCCTTGAGGCTGGCGATGCGCTCGTTCATCAACTGCTCCTGCTGAGCATCGGCCTCGTACTGGGCCTTCAATGCCTGGCGGATGTTGAGCACTTCGCGATTGATCTGCTGCTGGACCTCGGTGGCCTGCGCCTTCAGCCGCATCATCTCCGGGTAGTCCGGCTTGAACGTGGACAGTTTCTGCTGGTACTCGGCATTGAGCCGCACCTGTTCGGTGCGCAGCTGCTGGATCAGCGGGCTGGACACCACCTGCGGCAAGCCCATGCCGTCGCCATGGCTGGCCTGGCGCCACGCCGTTTCGGACTTGATGCGCTGGCTCTGCGCCGCGGCCAGCAGCGCGTTCAGCTCGGTCAGGTTCTGCGCCGGCAGAGAGGGCTTGTCCTCGCCGACCGGAACAATCATCTCCTCGCCCGAGTACGCCACCAGCTTGCGCTCGGAATCCTCGACGCGATCGCGCAGCTGCTGCAGGCGTTCGGACAGGTACTTGGTGGCGAAGGCCGATGCCTGCAGCCGGCGCTGCTGGTTGCTGACGATGAACACGCGCGCATAGGCATTGGCGACCTTGGCCGCCACGCGCGGGTCGGGCGAATCGAAGTTGATCCGCACCAGGCGCGAGTTGCGGATCGGCTCTATCTCCAGGCCTTCGACCAGCGCGGCGACCAGCGCGCGCTCGATCGCGGCCTGGCGCTGCGGCGACTGCTTGCCGGCTTCCGGATGGCTGGCGTCGAACTTCGCCCCAGCCTGCTCCACCAGCTCGCGGAAGTACGGATCTTCGGCCAGGCGTGCCTCACGCGCGACCTGGCGCGCCAGCGAGCGGCTCTGCAGCAGTTCGTATTGGGTCTCGTAGAAGTCGCGATCCTGCGGCGATTCGGCCGGCATCAGGTTCTCGACATTGACCACGTTCAGCGCTTCGCGCTCGATCTGCAGCGTGCTGGTGGCGCGGTAGTTCGGCGTCATCATCCAGGTGACCACCAGCGCCACCAGCACGATGGCCGCGGTGATGCCGACGATGAGCCAGCGCTGCCCCAACAGGGCGCGCCAATAGTCGCGCAGGGTCAGTTCCGGGTGCACCTGCAGGTGCGAAGGTGTGGTTGCGGGGCTGTGCTGGGTCATCGGTAGGCCCGCCAGACCATGACGAAGGGAGTCAGTTCAAGCGCAGTGCGCAACAGCAGGCGCGCATCGGAGCGATACACCACCACCACGTCGCCGCCGTAGATTTCCGGGTCCGGCGACTTGCCGTGCTCGATGTCGCCCAGGTCGAAGCGGGCGACCATCTTCTGCCCGTTCACAGTGCGGAAGACGATGATGTTGCCGCGACTGGCGATGTTGCTTACGCCCTTGGCCTGGGCCAGCGCCTGCTGCAAGGTGAGGTTGGCCCCAACGATGGGATAGATGCCCGGCTCATCCACCGCGCCGGTGACGGTGACGCGGCGGCCGTTGGCCTCCTGCACGAAGACCGAGACCTGCGGGTCCTGCAGATAACTCTGGCGATAGCGCCCGGCCACTTCGCGCTCGAACTCCGCCACGCCCTTGCCGGCGGCCTTGACCGAACCGATCAGCGGCAGCGACACCATGCCGTCGTTGTCGACGCGCACCTGCCGCTCGAGGTCATCAATCTGAAATACTTTTACCAGCAACACATCGCCTGGCGACAGCCGATATTCGGGCTGCACCGTGGCCAGCGCCAACGGATCGGGTTGGGGCAGCTCCCTTGCCATATGAGAGGTACCGCTGCAGGCTGCCAACAGCAGCAGGCCCAGCGACAGCAGCATCCGCATCCCGCTTCTAGTTCCGGTGGAATAACTCATGCGCCGTGATCACCGCCTGTCAGAAATTCGGAGACAACCTCGCCCACTCCGACCGGCATGCAGCCAGGCAGCAGTGAACCAAACGTTGGATTTGCCTTGCATGCCGACTGCAGCGCAGCGGCTACCACGAACAACGACGATGTGTCTGTAGCAAAGCGTGTTGCGACGCACTATGGCACAGAAAACGATGACAGCAAGCCCCTTGCGCCAAAAAAATGACGCGCGGCGGGTGCGCGGTTCAAGTTCGTCGGCGCAGATTTCACGCGCAGTGCACACTCGCAGGCCACAACGACGTACGCCGTGCAAGCGCGACGCACTTCTTGCGTGATGCCAGTCACGCCATGCCGCAAACGATAGCGATGTATTCCGTGCAGCGAGGACGCCGCGCTCAGCGTCGGCGCTCGGCCTCTGCGTCAGTCGGAATCAGCCCCGCCTGCTCAAGCATTGCCTGCAACCGCGAGCGCACATGCTCGATGTCCTCGGGCCCGGCGGCCTCGCGCAGGCGATCGGCTTCCCCCTGGAAAGTGAGGAAATCGAAATCGGCATCTTCGTCCGTGCACAGCTGCGGCAACTGGTCCTGCAGCGTGTCCAGACATCGATCCAGCTCGGCACGGGTGAGCATCGCAAGGCCCCAGGTCAAAGCCACAAGCTGGCGCGGTGCGCGTCAAATTCACGCGAAGGGCGCACCCCGCGCGCTCACCGCACCTGGCGCATTGCCGCAGTGGTGGTGACGACTTCGCCGATATGGCCCTCGTCGATCAGCGCCAGGGCACGGCGCTTGGCTGGGGCCAGGCCGGCCACCGCATCGGCCACCACGCGCACGTCGTATTCGCGCGCATTGGCGTCCACCGCCGTGGCGAGCACGCAGGAGTCGGCGGTCATGCCGGTCAGGTACACGCGGTCCACGCCCAGCTTGGCCAGCAGCACCGGCAAGGCCGTGGCCAGGAAGGCCGAATGCTTGGGCTTGAGCACGAAATAGTCTTCGGGCTGGGGTGGCAGCAGTTCGACCACCGCATGCCCGGTGCCGCCCGATGCCCGGGCCATGTTCACCAGCTGATTGAAGTCCGCCCGCCAGTTGGCGAAGTTGTCATTGGCAAAGATGACCGGGTGCCCGTGTTTCTGGAAGTGCGCGCGCAGGCGGCGGATCTGCTTCGCCGCGGCGACCACGCTGGGATGCAGCGCGGGCGCCTCGGGGAAATCGAAGGCACTGACCATGTCGATGATGACGAGCGCTGGATGCATGGGGTGGCTTCCTCCTGACCCCCAGCATGCGTGGCGGCGTGTATACCCGCTGCATACGTCACCGGTCCGGGTTTCGGGGATCGGGGCACAACGAAACGGCCCGCACCGCTGAGGACGCCTATGCGCGGTGATCGGGGCCGCGCATTGAGGAAGAGGCCAGCCCGGTCGAAGTGCCACAGGGGCATACTGTGACCATATGAACTCCCCAACCAAACTTAATAATTCGTTCGCGATCAGGTCATTCTTGGCGCTTGTTGGTGGAGTTGTTCTGGCCCAGCTTGGCGCTGGTATCGGACGAAGCTCATCCAATGCGGTCAATTGGTACTTTGTGGCGACCTGCCTGATCTACGCGATCGTCCCAGTCGCCATACTTCGTGCAACCCGTCGCAGTCCAGCCTTCCCTAGAAGAACTTACGCGTTGATTCTCAACGTGGCCGCGCTGCTCGCCCTCGCCACGGGTCTGGGCTATGGATTTGAGGCTCTTCTAGGAGCACCATTCCACTCCAAGACAAGTGGGCAACTGCATGTGGCGCCACAACGAAAACGGCCCGCATCGGGTGATGCGGGCCGTGCTCGTATTTGGTCGGGGTAGCCGGATTCGAACCGACGACCACCAGTCCCCCAGACTTGGTCCGTGTGTACTCTAACCGCCTGACACTCAAGGCTTTCCGCGTGTCTGGACCGCCTGAAAAAGTGCAGTTTTCGGATCAAAGAAATCAATACATTACGAGCCGATAGGGTGACGGTCGTTAGGGCCGCAAGGCCTCATAGAGGGCACCACGAGTGAAATACCAAATCCCTCGGCGGCACGCCGCACGACAGCGGGCCGGGCGGTTCAGTACCAATGTGGGAAGCCCGGAACTGTTCGGCTGAGCGCGGCGGGCCGACCACGATCTCTATCCGGCCACGGCGGTCACGAGCATCACCGTGCACCGTGCCGCAGGCACCGGCCGCCGGGCACTGGGCGTTCATAGCGGGAGAGCGTCTTCTTCGGGCATTGCTGCCCTTTCAGCCCTTCAGCCGGCCGCTCTCGTCCAGGTGGGCTTTCCACCAGTCCTTGCGCCCCCTGCCCTTCCTCCGAGCATTCTCCTTGGCCTGCGCCGCTGCGATTTCCTCCAGCGTGCGCGGATCCGGGCCGCGGCGTAGCAGTTCGTCAAACATGCCTGGCGAGACGCCCGGGCCCAAGTCTGTATCGTGGCGATCGATGCTCATGGCGCGCTCGGTTGAAGGTGATGAAGCACGCTAGCCTACGTGGCGGCGTTTCAAGGGCTGAGACGGCGGCGGCCACTCAGTCCGATACGCCGGGAGTCAGCCCGCCGGCGACTGATTGGTGGGCTTGAGCGACAGTCCCAACGCAGCCACCTTGTCGTAGATCGCCTCCTCAGTACGGCCGAGCTTCAAGCCGATGATGCGGGTTGGCGTGTTCTCGCTGATGAGCTGCTTGAGGTTGGTGATGTCCTCGTCGGTCCAGGGCTGCCCCTGGTTCGGGGTGTTGGCCATAGTGTCCTCCTCGTGCCGTCGGCGCCAAAGCATGGCGCTCCTGTCGTAGAGGCGACGTGACCTCGCAGGCATCCACGCCTGCAGCGCGGAAGAAGCGCGCGGCGAGCTGCTCGCTCCGCCGCCTCTCGCCGCAATGCGTCGAGCGTAATTGTGATGTAGTGCCATACGCGGTTAACGAAGCGCTCCGCCGTGCAGTGCTAGGCTGAATATCCTGAACGAGAGGAGCGCAACCATGCCTCAGCTCACACGGACGCAAGCAGCGGAACATATGAACCGGCTGTATCCCGCAGCACATTGGCGGCCGGATGACTTCGGGCTGTACGAGGTCACCTACGACAATGCGGCGCGACCCAACGTACCGGTCCGCCTCTGGCTGCCTATACACGCGCCGAACATCGCGGAGGTAGCGCGCTATCGTCTTGGGTTGCCAGACACCTGCACTATCACATTCGAGCGGGTCAATATGGCCTCCGAGGTGGGTGCCACACCATTCGGTCAGATGAATCTGCGTCGAGCTCCCAACGCCGCGGGCTCCTAGCGAATTAGCACTTCGCAGTGCCTACACGGGCCGCGAACTATCTTGGCCCCGTGTCCCACCCTCTCTCCCCTGCTGTCTCGGCCGAGGCCCAGGCAGCAAAGCTGCAGCGCCTGCTACCTGGCGAGCGCTGGCGGGCTGACGAGCTTCTGTTGTTCGACGTGCGGTACAACCTTCGCTGCCGCCCCGTAGGGCCGGTGCAGATTTGGCTCCCGGACAGCAATTACAAGAAGCAGCTGGCCATCCTCCTGCTTGGCCTGGAGAACGCAATCGACGTGCAGCTGCAGCGCGTCGCTACATAGCTCAAGCAGCCTTTTCCAACCGGTGTTCGTAGAACGGGTGCCGCTTGTCGTCGAAGATCGCGTACAGGGCGGCCAGGTTGCCCGGCTCTGGGTTGAGCCAGGCGTCGATGTGCTCGGGCTTGATGTTGATGATCGTCCGGTCATGGCCGGCCGCGGCGACCTCGGGCTCCGGCTCGTCGGTGATGGCCGCGAAGCTCAGCAGGTCTGGCTCCTGGCCCTTCGGGTCGCTCCAGGCTGACCACAGACAGGCGACCAGCATGGGCTCGCGGTCCCGCGGCGTGAACTGCAGCACCTGGTTCTTGCCGTCCGGCCCCTCCACGTTCTCGTAGAAGGTGTCCACCACCAGGATGCCGTGGTTGCGGCCGAAGGCTTCGCGCCAGTAGCTCTCCAGGCTGTCCCGGCGGGCGTTGTAGGTGCCGGAGTAGGTCTTGTCGTAGGAGGCCGGCTTGCCGCACAGCCTGCACTGGTAGCGCATGGGCTTGATGACCCGCTTCCCGCCTTCCCACACGATCACCGGCGCGTACATGCCCGGGAAAATCCGGCTGTCGCGGTCCTGCGGCTCTGCGCGGCGCAGGTCGGCCAGCTTGAGGCTGGCGCGCTCGATCTTGTTGGTGGCCACGCGCACGTCGTTCTCGGCCTTCTTCGTGGCCTTGGCCTGCAGCGAGCGCTCGGCGGCGTTCAGGCGGGTCTTCTGGGCGAACAGCTCCGCCTCCCAGCGGCTGGCCTCGTCCTGGTTCCACTGGCGAACCTCCGCGGCGATGCCGGCGACGGCCGGCTCATCCGAGAGCAGGAAGCCATCGTCCATGGCCTTCGGCGTCTTCGGCCGGGCCTTGCCGGGGTCGTGGAAGTAGAGCTTGGCGAAGTCGTCCAGCGACATGATGGCGCCGTAGGTGCGCACCAGCTTGCGGTAGTCGGCCTTGACCTGGGCGGAGTAGCACACGGTCAGCCCTCCAGCTCACCGGGCGCTCCGGCACCTTCGAGCAGCAGCCCGTGGCGGCGCAGGATCTCTTCGACCTGGTCCTCGACCCAGCAGCGGTCGGGCCCCGCCTGGGCGGCAATGTCATCGCCCTGCGAGGCGACCGCCTCCACAACGTCGCCCTCGTCGGTGTAGTCGGCGCGCAGGTCCTCAACCGACCGATCCAGCTCGGCCAACTGGGCGCTCAATTCGGCACGAGAAACGGGCATCAGACGGGCCTCCGGAGACGGGCCGAAAGGCTATCACCACCGCTGTGAGCGGGCGATCCGGGCGTCATGCCGCAGCACAGAACCGCGCCGCCAGCTGCCTGAAGCGTGCAGCCTCGGTCCTGAGCCGGTCCTGTGTCTGTCGGCGACGCTGGCGCGCCCGCCATTCCCCCGTGAAGTCGTCAAGTGATGCGGCTTGCCGCTCCAAGGCTTCCGCCCGCTGCGCGGCCCAGCGGGCCTTCCGGTAATTGATCGTCACCGGCGCATGTTCCGGTTCGCCGATCTCATGTGCCGCGACTGGTTCAAACGAACGTTTTCCTCCCGCGGCGTGGTCGTCAACCTACCTTGGCGCGCCTCAATTCTTGCGCGCAAGTCGCCTTCGCGCAGGGGCAACCTCCCTGACGAATCACACAGCCATCAGGAGAGACCATGCGCATCATAGTCGCCATCGCCCTCACCGCTTCCCTCACCGCCTGCGTGACCACCCGGTCGCCCAGCCAGGCCATCCACAGCTACCAGAGCGCGCGGCCGGCCGCTGAGGTCAGCGCGTGCGTCGCGGAAGTGTTCACGCCGCGGTACTACGGCGGCGTCGGTGTCCAAGGCGGCTGGCCTGAGAAGCCTGTTGGAATGGCCATACGCCCGAGCGGCACCGGTTCGGTTGTGACCACCCGCGGTCCTCTGGATCACGAGCTGGCCACATGCCTCGATCAGTAGTTGGTCACGTCAAGCACCAACGCAAAGAAGGTCTGACGCATGTTGGTCCCGCCGCCCGAGCCGCCTAGAATCTGGAAGAACGTCGCTTGCACGACGTTACCCGCGACAACGGCGCCGGAGGTGAGGATGACGTATCCCGCGCCGCCGCCGCCAGAGAGCGAGTTGGACCCGCCACCGCCCGCCAGTGCAACCGCATAGGTCCGCCCGCTGGGGTACGTTCGCGGCCCGGTTTCTTGGTCTGCGAAATAGTCCACGACGCGCATCGGCTTCTTGCCAGCATCGAACTGCAGCTGACCAGCGGCGTTCCACACCTTGATGCCGAAGTTGCTGCCCTCGTCGGTTCCGAGCACATCAAACACGTAGTAGTCGATGACCGTACCGAGCGGACCCATGACGATGAACGAGATAAGGTACTCGCCAGGCGTGCCTGTTGGCCCCGCGTAACTGTGGCACGGAACGCCGCAGCGCGAGGCGATCATGGGGACCCCTCTGCAGCCACTCACCGTCACCGCCACGGTGTACGTGGTGTTGTACGTCGGGTTGGACACCAGGGTCGTGGCAATGGTGCCTTTGTGCCGCAGGAACAAGTTCTGGTAGTTGTCATCGATCTGGAAGGCATTGCTGCCATCCTGGGAAATCACACGCAGGCCAGCGCCCATCACCGATACCCATAGATGAGCGTGACTGGCCGAGGCCCGCCGGGGTAAGTGAAGTCCGGGCCAAAAATGATCTGTCCGGTCTCTTGGCTCACATCCAGATGCGGCGTATAGCCATGCACATCAGCACTCAGAGGGTGTACCCAAATCTGGCCGTACCCGGTCGGGATGATGAAGTTGCCCACCTCGGTCGCTCCAATGGCGCGCGTGCCAGCCACGCGGGACAGCCGGCTCGTGATGTCCACAATGAGGTTGCCCGCGGCATCCCACACCTTCACGCCTGCGGCCATCAGATTCCAACTCCGAACGCCGCTCGCTTCATGCCGTTGGCGTCAAAAGCCAGCATCGCGGCGTCATTCAATTCCATGTGGCCGTCGCCACCGACCGGGCCGTAGATCGTGAGCGAACCATTCTTGTCGAGCTTCCACCGCGGGTTACCTCCAGCGCCAGTAGCGACCGACTGGATGCTGTTGCCGATCTTGGCGTTCGTGATCGAGCCGTCCTGAATAAAGGCGCTTCGGATAAAGACCTGGCCGCCCGTGATGATGAAGGGCGAGCTGACCGTAGCGCCGGCGCCCGTGCCGTTCAGCACGCCGAACAGGTCGGCATGCACCAGGAACTGCGACTGGACAGTGCCGCTGGAGTTGTCGATGCCGACCGCGAACCCGGCGGCGTAGTACTTCCCGTCGGCGGTAATGCCGACCTTGGCCGACCAGCTCGAGCTGACCGTGCCGTCCAGGGACGCGATGGCCTCGGCCTGCTGTTGGACCACCGCGCTGACCTCGCCCACCTGCGCCTGTGCCGTGGTTGCGATGCTCGCGGCCGCGGATGACTGAGTGCTGACGGTCTGGATGGTGGTCTGGACGACGGCGAGCGAGTCGTCGAATTGGGCCGCTACGGTGTCGATCTTCGTGGACAGGGCTCGGTCCCCGTCCTGCTGGGCATCGACGAACGTCCATGCGCCGGCAAACCGCGTCTCGTCGCCGGCGTAGGCCAGGGTGTCCCCGGCCATGTACGGGTCAACCAGGTTGATCGCGCTGAGCAGCTTGCTGCCCAGCTGGCTCTTGGTGATCTGGCCGGTGAGGTAGTCGAGGATGGGGCCCGCATCGCTACTACTCTCGCCCATCACCCCGCCGACAGCGGGATACCACGGCCCGATGTTCCCGGACCGATCCACCAGGCGGCCCCAGAACCAGAAGCGCGCGCCGGCCGCCAGGCCCATCATCGTGTGGCTGGCCTGGGGGTACGCGAAGTCGCCCAGCTTGATCGCATCTGCGCGGTCGGAGTTGGTGCTGTACCAAATCTCGGTGCGCTGGGTGTCGCTTGCGCCTTCCGGGAAGGACCACTTCAGGTCGATGCCGAAGATCGCCGAGGAAGCTGTCAGGGAGGCCAGCGCCGGCGGCGGGGTGGTCTTGCCCTGGATGTCGGTCAGCGCGCTGAGCGCTGGAATGGACACGGCACCGAGCGCGTTGACAGCGCGCACGCGCGCCAGGTATTGCCCCGCATAGATGCCCCGGATGTCGATGCTGGCAGCAGAAACGCGCCCGGCACGCACCCAGTCCATGTCGTCGCGGCGCCATTCCACGTCGTAGGCGATAGCCTTGTCGGCCGCACCCCAGCTGATCGTCAGCACGTGGTTGGCAATGCCCTGCTCGATCATCGAGTTCGACGCCAAGGTCACGTTGGTTGGCGGCGGCTGGACGCTCGGCGGGATGATGCTGATCGGGGGGAGCTCGATCTTCGCGCCGTCATCAATCGCCGCGAACTTCTGCGGCACGTGCTTGAGAGCGGTTATGTTGAACGTAGTCCCCTCGCCCTCGGTCACGGACAGGACCTTGAAGGTTTGGAGCGCCAGCTCATCGCTTTGCGTCGCCCACACGGCTTGCGGCCGCGGCGCGCTTGACCAGGGCGCGCCCACCGTCACCTGGTCGCCGTCGATCCCGGCAATAGTGCGGGCCTCGCTTCGGCCAGTCGGCAGCATCAACACCAGGCTGTCCCCTACGGCCATACCGGCTGGTGCCTGATCGAGCACAACCGTCTGGCCGCTAGCCGAGCGGATGCGCCCACCGATGCGCCGGCCAGCACGATTGGGGTCGGCGATCTGGATAATCTGGCCAGGCTCTGCCACTACGCCGTCGAGGCCCACGGAAAAGCTAACCGTCTCCTTCTCCAGATTCTCAGACAGCAGAATATGCAGGCCGATGCGCTGGGCCTGCGACCGGGATATGCAGCCGAATGCTGTGACTTCAACCTGCTGAATGCCGTAGCGCGCCACGCCCTCGCGGTACGTCACGGGCTCAACCTTCTGTCGGCCGAAATCGCTCTGGTCGTTCCAGGAGACCAGGGCCACCGTGTGCCGCGCCTTCCTGCCGCTTCCCTCGTAGCTGAAGCGACCGTCGATGACATTGGCCGCGGTGTAGGTGTACACCGGGTCGGTAGGCATGTCGGCCGACGCCAGTACCTGGCCCATGGCGTAGTAACTGATGCCGCGGAACACCGACGCCAAATCTTGCAGGACCTTGTAGGCGTCCTGCCGGCTCTGCAGGTAGACATTGCAGGTGAAGCGCGGTTCCTGCCCGCCCTGACCATCGCTGACCATCTGATCGCAGTATTGGGCAATCTGGTACAGGCGCCAGCGGTCCACCATCTCCGGCGCGACGACGTTGCCGAGCCCGAAGCGGTCGTTGGTGACAATGTCGTAGAACACCCATGCCGGGTTGTTGCTCCACGCCGATTTGAAGGTGCCGTCCCAGATGCCCGAATAAGTGCGCGTCTCGGGGTCGTAGTTCGATGGCACGCGAATGATCCGCCAGCGGCAGTAGTAGCCGCGGGTGGGGATGTTCTGGAACTGGCTGGCGTCGATCTCCAGCGCCACCAGCGCGCTGTTCGGGTACCTCAGCTTCGCGTCGATGATCTCGGTCAGCGAAAGGATGTTCAGCGTGTCGGCGACCAGCGCGCTGTTCGCGTTCGCGGTCAGGCGGCGGAAGCGAATCTGCCACGTGCTGCCCGGAGGAAGATCAATGCGTCTGCTGCGCTCGTACTGCGTGGTGGTCTTCCCGCTGAAGCTGTCCGTCAGCAGCGTGGTGTAGGCGCCGCCATCAGTGGCCACGTCCACCGCGTAGGTGATGCGGTACCCCACGGTGTCGCCGTTGCTCGTATTGGTCCTCTGCAGCGCCGGCACAGCCAGGCGGACGCGAACAGCCGACAACTCGGAGCCAGACACGGTGCGCACGATGGGCGTGTCGCTGCGAAGCTCTACGCCCACGGTGACCTCGTTCTCCACGCTCGGAAAGCCCGCCAGGTGCTCCTGGTCCTGCGTGCCGGTACGGGTCTGGACAGTCACGTTCTGGAAATTCAGTTCTCCGCCGGCACCTTGAAGAGGCGCGCCGTCTAGCACGATCGACTGCAGGCCGTTGACCAGGCCCACGATCTCACCTTCACCGATCAAGTCAACGATCTTGGCGTAGGCGATGGAGTGCAGGCTGTCCGGAGTTTCAACCGGCGTACGCGCCGTGCTCGAGCTCTTGCCGCCAGCACCGTGAAGTTCGAGGGCCTGGGTCACGCTTGGTCCTCCGCGTAGACGCCGCCGCTGATCACCGCCGAGCCGCCCCAGCACTCGCCGTAGCCAGCCGGCACCGGGTTGCCCTGGGCCTGCGTGTTCACGGGGCCGTTGAAGCTGTAGCTGGACTGGTTATCGGGGCTGTCCTTGGCACCTAGGCCCTTTGGCTGTGGGGAGAGCATTTGCACGACACCGCCGGCAATCATGGCGATACCGAGGTTGATGAAGGGCGTGCCGCTGAAGCCGGTGTAGGCATTGAGCACAACACCGACCACCACCAGGACCGCGCCGACTATGGTCTGAAGCACACCGGCACGCTTTGCACCCTGCAGAACCGGGGCGATGCGGATTTCCTGCTGGCCAGGTGGGTCCTGCAACTGGCCTTCGCCGATGTTCCGCTTGCCCAGAAAGACCGCGAATACCACGCCGCGGTCCTTGGCCGAATTGAGGTATGCCGAGAAGCCCGGCAGCTGCACGCAGAGCGCGCGCATGGCTTCTGCGGTGCTGTTGACGGCCAGACGGAATTCGCGACCGAACCTGGCGCCCAGTGCCCCGTACAGACGAATGGTGCGCAGCTTGTCAGCCATGAAGCATCTCCTGGTGGCGAACGATGTAGCAAGTGCGCTCGGCCCAATACCCGCCGTAGGGCACGCGCTCGGAAAGTCGGCCGTGAAGGTGGTGGAGCATCAGGCCGTCGCCGAGGTACACGCCCGCGTGGTTGGGGACGGTCGAGCGAATCTGCATCAGGATCAGATCGCCGCGGCGCAAATCGTCGGCCACGGGCGCGAAGCCCTCGGCGCGCAGGCGATCCATGCTGTACAGCTGCTGCCCCTTGAGCCACCAGTCGTCCTCGCGTTCGTACTGGCTCAACTGGATGCCCAGCTCGCGCGCGTAGAAGTCGCGCACCAGCGTGTAGCAATCGAGCACCCCATGGGCGAACTGACGGCCCACCAGGGGCGCCTCGAAGCCACACGGCTCGATGGTGCGCACGTCGCCGCATTCGGGCTTACCGTCCACCTGCCCCACGCTGACGATGTGCCAGGTCAGGCCGCTGGCCTCGCACTGGACGCGATCTGCATCACTCGGCGTGGCCGGTGCGTTCGGATGGCTGTGGACCAGCGCCAGCACCTGTCCGCTGTCCTCGGCGATGGCGTAGTCCTCTCCAGGCAGGCGGAAGTGCTCGCTCGGCGTTGCCGCAACATTCCGGCATGGCACGTAGGTCTCGCCCTCGCCGACAGCAACGATCAGCCCGCAGCATTCCCGCGGGTATTCGGCCACCGCGTGGGCGTGGATGGCCGCCAAAGTGGCTGCTTGCATTGCTCAGGTCCTCAGCAGGCCGCTGGCCGGAAAACCGCCATACGGCAGAGGTTCGTTCTGCCCGAACCGCAGCTTGCAGCTGGCCAGTCGGCCGCCACACTGGTCCAGGCCGGGGTCACTGGTGGGCTGGTCATTGAGATCGGCCACAGGCGGGCCGCTGTAGCCGCAGTACGGACCGCGGTAGCCGCCGATGGTCACCCAGCCGCACAGTCCGGCGATGATCTGGCGCCGCGGCAGCTGCACGCCGTTGAGGTCGATGGCCGTGGCCAACTGGAACTCAACCGCCTCCGGGGTCTCGGTGACCTTCCGCTCTATGAACCAGATCTCGTCGGGGAAGTGCTCTTCGGGGTCCGCCGTCGGGTTGCCACCCGGGAAGTTGACCGCGTCCAGATACTGCACAAGCGTCTGGCGTCGGATGATCTTGGCGCCCACCAGATCGTCGAAGAGCAGGCACATTGCGGTGACGGTGCCGTCGATGTTGCTCACCCGCAGCCGCGGCGCGGGCGGCTGGTCACTGGTGCGCTCGAAGCCAGTGGCTTCAATCGGCCAAGGGCCATATTCCTGCCCTTGCCAGAAGATCGGCGTGGACTGCAGGTGCGCATGGAACCAGAGCTGATCCGCGCCAATGTCGCGCGCGTCCAGCTCGAAGCCGACGAATCGTGCGCCAGGCTCCAGACTCTGGACGTCGGCCAGGACTGTCATTCGACCCACCCAAACGCATTCGCCTCGGGCAAAAGGGCCAGCACCTGTTCTGGGGTTGTCACGCCCTCGGGAACGTTGGCCAGAATCTCGTAGCCGGCTCGGTAAACTGCGCTGCGCCACGCGCGCGCCGCGCGAGCCTCAGCGTCGAACTGAGGATCCGGATCACCAACGTAGGACACGCAGGAGACAATGTTGTCATACCCCTTGGCCTGCACAACTCTGTCGAGTAGTTGGCTGATCAGCACCTTGGTAGCAGCGACCGGGTCGGGTTGCTGCAAATCCTGCGGCACCTCGGAAGCCAGAACTTCACCGTCCGTAAGATCCGCTGCAGAAGAAATGGCACGATAGTGATGGCCCTTGATGGCGTACATGGCTACCTCTCGAACGTATAGCCGCGGACGCGCGCAACGAAGTTGCCCGACGGCGCGGAGATGAATGTGTATTGGAATTCCTGCGCAGCGTTCAGCGGGAAATCCGAGCTGATCGTGCGACTGGCCGGGCACGAATCGACGAAGGCAAACGGCGAGGACTGGGGCGGACTATCGCTATTACCCAACAAAACCGTCACCGCGGGATCGTTGTTGTTGCATGTGAGGATGGCGATCTTCGACGATGGTGGAACCACAGCCGCGCAAGAGACCGTGGTGGGACTGGTAGCCGATCCGCTGACAACACTGAAAGGGGCCGGGCTGATGTTCTCCTGGTACAACACCTTGCCGCTGGCTACTGAATGCACAAAGTTGTAGAGCGCACCCACAGCGTTCGTTTTTGCGCTACCCAGAAATCTCCGGTTGGCGTCAGTGGACTTCGATCTAGCAGTTCCGCTGTATGGGTTTCCCGGTGCAGTCGTCACCAGTTCGACGGCTGCGGCGCCGGCGCTTTCGAACAGATAGACGTGGTACCAGGTGTTGGCCGCCAGCGCTCCTGAAGTGGTCGTATCGGCGGGCAGCGCGAGTAGTTGGTTACTGGACTCGATATGTGCGGCTCCGGCGCTCACCCGGATGGCATTTACCGCAGCGCGCTCAAGCCGCAAGCCGACGATCATCCCTTTGGATGCCCCGAACAGTTCGTTGAAGTTCGCCTCGGTCTTCTCGAACGCCACGCGGCCCGTGTCGCCGTCGAGGCCGGCGGGCGGCGTGCCGATGATGATGTGCTGCTGTGCCATGGTGGTCTCAGGGCTGGAAGGTTTGCTGGAAGGTCGCCGTCAGCGTGTACACGCCGCGACCGTTGTCACTGACGCTGTGCGCGTCGCACCAGTAGTAGCCCTGGGCGGCAAGCGGTGGCTTCCACAGGAACGACCGGCCCACGTGCGCGTGCAGGAAGTCGGCGATGGCCTGCACAACCGATTCGCGATCGGTAAAGCTGACCTGCCAGGACCGGCTCACGGAGTTGATTCCGTCAGCACTGGACTGGCTGTAGCCATCGCCGAAGTTGGCGCGGCTCACCTTGCCCGTGGCCGTGCCGGAGCTTTGCGTAGTGGCGCGCCACGTGAAGGTGTCGGTCATGCGCCCACCGCCTGCCTGTGGAAGAGACCACCTGGGCGAAGCTGCTGCTGTGCCCACTGGTTAGCCATCGAGTTGAAGTTGCGCGCGATTTCGTCGCCGGTGGGTTGGCCGCGGCCGCTGGTTTGGGTCTGGGAAGACCCATCAGCCTGCACAATGATGTTGGTGTTGAACTCGATGCCGCCGCCACCGCCTCCCGCCGCACTCACCCCGAGCCGTCCATCGGGGCCGCGACGCAGTGGCATGATGGCCTCTGGCCCTGCCTCACCCATGACACCAGCGCCCTGGGCGAACGCGAACAGGGTCGGCTTGTTGACGATGCTGCTCGAGTACTGCGAGAGGCTGGGCGAGTCGTATACGCCGCCCTTGGCGTTGTAGGTGGTGGTCCCGATTGCAACGCTGTTATCGCTCGTCGCCGCGCCGGTGAATGCGCCTGCGATCATGCTTCCAATGGCGACGAGCCCCTTGCGGGCCTCGAGGCGAGCCAAGTCAGCCAGGATGGAGGTAACCAGGCCCTTGACGTCCGCCTTTCCCTTCACCGCGAACTCTGTCAGCGCGTCTTGCGCTCCCTTGAATCCATTGGACCAGGCCTGAGCAGTCTGCGATGCCGTGTCGATCGCTTCGGAACGGTAGTCCTCCCAGGCAGCGCTGGCGCCGTTGCGCCAGTTGCCCATCATGGCGATGCGCTGGGACTGATATTCCCGCTCTGCCGCCAGCATCTCGTCCAAATGGCGCTGGGCGTTGGCAGCCTGGGCATCCCAGCTGTCCTGGTCCGCCGCGACGCTTCTATCCCCCAGGCGCTTGAGCTCATCCTCGTAGGCGCGGCGGATATCCAGCTGCCGCCGCAGCAGCTCCGACGCTTCAGAGCCGTGACCGATCTGCACGAGGTCAGCCTCGTTGCCGCGCCGCTGGTTCGCGGATTGCTGTTCAAAGATTGCGTTTTGGCGCGCCAGCGCCTCCTTGGCCTTGGTCTGCCGCGTATAGCTCTCGGCGGCTTGGTCACTCGCGGCGAGTTCCGGAAGCACTGCCTTGAGCAGTGCCCGTGAGCTGTCCGTCATATGGTTGCTGGCGTCGGCAAGCATCTGCTTTGCCTTGATGGCTAGGCTGTCGCTCGCCGTGACCTTGTCGCCCGTATCCACCAGCTGCTTGTTCGCGGTGATCTGCCGCTCGATCGACTCCAGGAGGGCCTGGGCGCTGTTCGAGTCCGACCTGGCCTTTGCGGCGGCGGCGTTGGCCGCGGTCTTGTCGGCGTACTTGGCCTCGATCGATGCAACCTGCGATGCGATCTCCGCCTGGGTCTTTCCTAGCTTGTTGCCCACCTCTTTGGCGTCGTTGATCTCCTTGCGCTTCTTCGCTTCCTTGTCGAGGTTCTGCTGCGTGATCTGGGACCACTGCTTCTCAAGGCCGATCTGCTGTTCGATGGCAGCCGTGTCCACGACCGTATCGGCCGCGCCCCGTCCCGGCGAGTGCTGCGGGCGGCCTGCAGTGCTGGCGGCGGCGCCTTGCTCGCCCAGGTACTTGCGGCCATAGGCATTCAGCAGCTGCAACTGCTGTAGCGTCGTGAACGGCAGCAGGTCTCCGAAGCCCTGAACGCCCTTTGCACCAATCTTCATGGCTGCGATGCGCGCCAGCAGGTCGGCGTATGTCTTCACTTCGCCCACAACGCTGCTGGCGTAGTCCTTGACCTCGCGCCACAGCTGGGTGGTAGCGGGGAGCGCCGCTTCGGAGCGCCGTGCCACCTCGTCCAGGTGGTCCGCATAGATTCGGATGCCCTCGGACGCAGCTTCCTGCGCCTGGCCCTCCTCCGCCAGCAGGCGCACGCGCTCCATCTGCGCCTGCGTCAAGAAGTGCTCTGCCTCGTTGAGCTTAAGCAGCGCCTTGACCGGGTCATTGGCAATGTCCTTGAACCGATCAACAGTCGAATCGATGGCCTGGCCGGCGCTGGCCTCCATCCGCGCCGCAGCGCTCGCCACGAGCTCGAACTGCTCACCGGCGAAGCGCCCGGACTGCGCGACGGCTCGAATAGCGTCGCTGGCGCCGCCCCGGGTAACACCATCCAGACGGTCCAGCTGCACGGACAACGCCTGAAGCTCGGCTACTGACTTCCCAGCGTAGCCGCCGGTCAGGATCAGGGCGCTCTGGAAAGCCAACTGCTCGTCGCTGGCCGATTTCCAAGCCAGCGCCAGCGCGGCGACCGCGCCGGCAGTCAGGGTGATCGGATTGATCAGGCCAGCGAGCGCCGTGCCCACGCCGCGGATCGCAAGGCTGGCGCTGCCGAACTGGTCGCGAATCTGTCCGCCCTGCTGCAGTAGCACCAGCGCCGGGTTCTGCCCGCCGGCCAGCGACGTGATTATGTCCGTACCCTGCGCAGGCAGCATCGCGAGCGCCTGGCGGTACTGGCCGGACGCGGCCGCGCTCTTCTGCATCGAGGCGACCTGCTTGTCCAGCAGCGACGTCAGCCGCGCGGCCTGTTCGCCGCTGGCCTGCTGCGCGATGCGCCACCGGATAATCTCTTCGCGATCCTTGCCGAGGGTCGCGATCTGCCGCTCCAGCGCCTTAATTTGGCGATCCGTGGCGCGGACCTGGCGCTGGCTGCCTTGCTCGACCTCCGTGGTGAGCGAAGAAACCGATTGCTTCGCCCGATTGACGCCCGGCTCGACCTTACTGGTGTCGATCTCGATGTCGATTCGGGCGGTGCCGATGTTTTGGTCTGCCATGGGGTCAGCTCTCGTTGATCTGCTTGATGGCGGCCACCTCGATGACGGCCAGAGCCGCCATCAGGTCATCGCGCTCGGCGCCAGCGACGCCGATGTGCGACAGCTCGTTGAAGACCACGGCGTAGTCCAGCCCGATCGGGCCGCCTGGCCCGCAGCGCCACTGGTTGGAGATGCGCTGGAAGAGAGCGATGGCGGCCTGGTTCTCGGGCCAGACCGTCACGTCGGGCGGTACGTAGTGCTTGGGCTTGAAGCCCGTGCCTTCCAGCTCGGCGGCGGTCGGGACGCGGAAATACAGCGCCTCGACCGCCTCGGTCAGTTTCCCTCGAGCTTCACCCGCCGCAGGTCCCACCAGCCTTGGATCAGGCCCTCGCAGATACCGGGGTGCTCGTCCTCGAAGTCGCCGATTCCCTCGACGGTGAGTGGGTAGTCGGCATCCCAACCATCTACGAGCTCCAGCACCAGCTCGCCCATGACCAGCTTGGCCAGGTGATCCCGGTAGTGCTTGCTGGTGTGGTTCCGGAAGGCCACGGCCAGGGTGAACTTCTCGGCCGGCGATGAGAAATTCAGTTCGGCTTTCAGGTGCTTGGGCGCGTCGCCCCTACGAATGGGCATCAGTCGGCCTCCACCAGAGTCGATTCGCTCAGCGCGGTGAAGGTCATGGTGTTACCCATGGGCGTGTTCGATGCAATGCTCGGATCGCCGTCGAACGACATGTAGCCGTACCAGTACAGCACGTCGCCGCCCGGGATCTTCGCCCGCAAGACCACCGGCTCGCCGCGCGCGTCCGCCGCCTTCGCTGCACTGTACCAGGGCAGTTTCGGGTCGTAGTACAGCGGCAGGGTCAGGGTCTTGGCGTTCTTGGTCGTCGGGATCGAGATCTGCCGGCCGGTCAGGTCTTCCAACAGAGTGCCGGTCCAGTACTGCTGATCGCCGCCGGAGCTGGAAGGATCGCCCTGCTGGGTGTAATCGACGAACTCGCCAGCGATGAGAAGCGATCCAGCGCCGCTGGTGCCGCGGAACAGGGTCGCGTCAGTGGTGTCGGTGCCGAGCAGGGGAAGCGCGCCGGCCACTTCGTCGCCCGCAACCGCAATCTTGTTGTTAAGCAGCGGCCAGCCGGCCAGCTGCACCAGCACCACCTCGCCCGCGTCCACCGCTCCGGTGGGGACCGTGGCGACGGCCGGCGCGGCCTTCGAGAAGGCGGAGGCGGCGACAATGTCGGCGAGGACCGACGCAAAGCCGAACTGGATGCCCTTGGGGAGCTTGAGTGCCATGGGAAAACCTCACGTTGGATAAAGAAAGCCCGGCGCAAGGCCGGGCGGTGGAGAGAACTGCTCAGGGATCGAGGTACCAGAGTCCGAAGTCCTGCCTGGCCCCGTACTTCTTGATCGCGTCCTCATAGGTCGCGGTGAACGCTCCGATGGCTTCCGACTTCGGCAGGCTGGCGCACAGCGCGCCCTCGATGGCACGCATCAGCGTGTTGGCCTGCGCGCGGGTGGCCGCCCAGAGGGTGATTTGGACGCGCGCGTGCTTGTGGTCGGGCATCACGCCCTCGCCGAACCACAGGGCCTGGCCGCCGACCTGCTGATACACGCCACACGGGAAAGTGGGGTTGTCCGGCAGCACGTCGGCATAAAGCCGGCCGCCAAGCAGCGGGCCGGCCAAGGCCACGAGTTGCGGTTCATACGCCATCGTCGGTGCCCTCCCCGTTCAACAGCTCGGCCAGGCGCTTTCGACCGCGCGCCGCGGCAACCTCCGCCAGCCGGCTGAGCGTGGCCTCGTAGGCTGGTCGGAGGAATGGATGCGCGGCAGTCCACACCGGTGCCGGCAGCAGTTCGGACGTGGCGCGCCACTTGCCGTCCTCGCCGCGCACCAGGACGTTGGTTCGCCAGTGCCCGAACTCGAGAAGATGGCCGTGCGGGGCTTTCTTGCTGTTCCAGCTCACCTGATACACGACGCGCGCCTGGGTTGAATCGCCGTCGCGGTAAGCCAGGTAGATCGCGTCACGCAGCGTGCCGTCGTCCACCGGAGCCCTGGCCTTGGCCTCGTCCCGCACAGCTTGGCCGGCCGCGACGCCCATGGAACGCGCCACGCTGTTGGTCATCTCGGCCAAACTATCCAGGCCAGCCAGCGCGCCCGACAGGTCAACGCGACTAGCCATCGTTGCCGCCCTGTTCGGTGATCAGGTAGGCGCGGTCGCGGTCACGCAGGTCCCGCGTAACGCCCTTGATGTCGAACACGAGGCCGTTATGCACGATGCGCATGCTCTGGTCGATGCCGAGCGCCTGCGCGGTATGGAAGCGCACGAGGAAGCTGTAACGCGCGATCGAGGCAGGCACGTTGCCCTGCAGGCTGGAGCGGATGGCGCCCATGCCGGTCTCATTCGCGATGCCCGCCCACACCTCGCCTACCAACACCCAATCGGCGGCCGGCTGTCCCCAGCCGTCCGTGCCGGTGCCGCGCCGCTCGATGCGGATGCGGCGGTTGAGTTCGCCGGCTGCGATGCCCACTTCAGACCCCCAGCCCGACGCGGTACGGCCACAGCAGGCTGTGCGCGCCCATCGGGATCTGCACCGCTGCGGCACCCTGCCCGGTCTGCACATCCTCGCGCGTGCGGTACAGGTGGCCCAGGATCAGCAGGATGGCGGCGATCACCGGCTTGGTGACGACCATGGGGTCATCGCCGGCGACCTCATCGATCACCGCGTCGGCCAGGGTGTCGGCGTCTTTGAACACGCGCCGGTTGAGGAAGTCCTGTGCAGCCTGCTCCGCGGCGTCGGCGTACACGGTCAGCATGTCGTCGTCGCCGGCATCGGCCCGACAGTGCTGCCGGGCCTGCTCGAGGGTGATCAGGTCCACGGGCTCAGCCCTGCGGCTGCTCGAGCGTGGCGATGCGCGCGGTCAGCGCCTCCATCACCGTCTTGCGCTTCTTGCCCGACTCGGCCTGCTCGGCCGCCAGCGCGGCGCGCGCCAGCTCGAGGTCGGTCACGGCGTCCAGGCCGCCGATGACGTCGGCAGCCGTGCCCGAGACCAGCTGCTCGGCCGGGGTCGGGCCGTCGGCGGGCGGCGCGGTCGGTTCGACGTCGGTCACGGCGCCCTCTTTGACCAGCACCGCTGACCCGGTGTCGATGAAGTACTGCCCGCGGCTGCTGTCCATGCGGGCGGTCTGCCCGGCGCGGGGATCCGGCTTCTTGAACATGATGAGCATGGGATACCTCCGAAATGGGAGAGGCGCGCCGAAGCGCGCCTCTCAATGCCACCTGCGAACAGGCGGCGCTGCGATCAGGCCACGTTGCCCAGGTCGCCGTAGATGAAGGCCTGCGGACGGTACACCGCCAGCGCCAAACGCTCCTCGGCCAGGATGGTGACCAGATTCTTGACGAAGTCGTCCTCGTTCTCGGTCGCCACTTCGACACGTGCCTGCCAGCGATCGAACACCTGCGCGCCCAGGCGGAAAGCACCGGTGAGGAACTTGTCCACCGCGATGGCCTGGGTAGCCACGACCGGACGGTTCCACAGGCTGGCGCCGATGACGCCCTGCGGGTTGCCGATGATGTAGCGGCCGGTGGTGTCCTTCAGCAGCTCGACACGCGCCCAGTCGGTCGGGTTCAGCACGATGCCGGTGGCCGGGTACTCCGCCAGTTCCGCCTGCAGCATCGCCAGACGGATCTGGTCGATCACGGTCGCATCGCCGGGGTCGAACGGCGCGGCATAGGCGGTCGCCTGCGGGATGATGCCGAGCAGGTTCTGGCCGGTGCCGTCGCCGTTGAGCAGCTGCTGTTCTTCCTTGAAAGCCAGGCCGTAGCGCAGGCGGCCGTCGATGTAGCTCTGGAGCTGCGAGGCGTCGTCGAGGATCTGGCGCGAGGCCTTCACGAAGTGCGCGATGACCTTGGCGCTGGTGTTCACCAGGTCGAACTTCAGGGTGGACTCGGGCTTCTTCGTACCCTCGGCAACCGGCGCCGCGTTGTTGGTGAAGCCGGTCTCCTTCACGTACTCCAGCGTGCTGCCATCCATGCGGCCCGGGGTAATCAGGTCGCGCACCGTCATGCGGCGGTCCGGCGGCGCGATGATGCCCGGCAGGCGGGTCGTCTGGACCAGATCGCCGGCAGCGCCGTCGGTGTCGGTGGTGATGCTGGTGATCGCCGCCTGGAACGTCATGTCGACGCGACCGCGAGGCGTGGTCTTGCCGACGAAGGCCTTGAACTGTTCGCTGTTGACGAACTGCTCGCCGAAGGTCTGGTGCTGGACGTCGCCGCCGGCGCCGTTGGCCTCGATGCGGGCCAACTTCTGCTCCGCAGCCTGCAGGTTTGCCTGCAGTTCGCCCTGCTTCAGCAAGAGGTCGTCCACCTTGGCGCGGGTTTCGGTGCTGAGCTCGGCGTTCTTGGCGGCGCAGTCGGCCTGCGCCTTCAGCTGATCGCCAACCGTCTTCAGGCTGGCGTTGATGCTCTGGATGTCCTGGTCGAGGGACATGGGTGCCTCCTTAGGCATGGATGGAAGTGAGGGATGCGGCAAGCGCCGCGGTATTGCTGAGAGAGTCAGGTGCAACCTGGCCCCGTTCGGTGGGATCACCCTCACCGCCGCCAGCTGGGTCGCCCGAGCTGGTCTTGATCTCGCTGATGAGGCGCATCGCCTCGCTTTTGGGCATGCCGCTGGCCCGCAGCGCCGACTCGATGCGGCGCACGGCCGATGCGCTGGCCTTGCTGGCGCCCTTTTCGACCTTGTCCGACGGCAGCAGCTCGTCGGCGAAGCCGTCCTCGACGGCAGCCTCGCCTGCGATCCAGGTCTCGCGGTCCATGAGCTTGGCCATGGCCGCGCTGTCCTGGCCGGTCTGGGCGGCGTAGATGCTCGCCATCGCGTCGTCGAAGGGCTTCAGGGTCGCGGCCACCTCTTCCAGGTCGTGCCGATTGCCCACGGCCATGACCCAGGCGTTGTGGATCATCAGGAACGCGGCACGGGCGATCTGGATCTTGTCGCCAGCCATGGCGATGACCGAAGCCGCGGAGGCGGCCAGGCCGAGGACCTTCACCGTCACCTCGCCGTCGTGCTCGCGCAGCAGGTTGTAGATCGCCAGGCCCTCGAACATGTCACCGCCCGGCGAGTTGATATTCACGGTGACCGGGCCTGCACCCATGCCGCGCAGTGCGGCCGCGATGCGCTTGGCGGTGACGCCGTCGCCCGTCCAGTAGTCGTAGCCGATGACGTCGTAGATGCTGATGCTGCGCTCACCCTCGCTGTCGGCCGCGGCGCGCACGCCCGCGTTCCACCGGTCCAGGGCGCGCGGCTGCAACTGGCTGCTGACGCCGGCGCACGGCCGACCCTCCGGAGCACCCGGCAGCGTCTTGATGGTCATGGGATCAGTCCTTCTGGTCGTCGGAGAAGCCAAGGAACGCGCGGATCGCGGCCCGGGCTTGGTTGGCGTCGGTGCTGGTGCCGATTCCGTCCAGCGTGGTCATGGCCGACTGCACGGTGAGCACGGCGGCGTTTCCGCCCATGGCCTCGCGGTCCTCGAGCTCGCGCACTTCGTCGCGGGTCAGGATGCCGTTGTTCACCATCGCGGTGTAGAAGGCAGCGCGGCCGGCGCTGTCGGCGCGCAGCAGGCCTTCCACGTTGAACTTCGGGTAGTACTGCTGGCGTTCGCCTGGGGTCAGCAGGTCCTTGCTGATGCCCTGCTCGATCCGGCGCAGCCAGGGGCCGAGCGTGAACGTCAGGAACCCGATCATCTGCTGCTCGATGCCCGTCCCCCAGCTGGTCGACTTCTCCGTGTGGCCCACCATCCACGGTGGGACGCGAAACCAGCGACAGATCGACTCGACCGAAAAGCCGCGCGATTCCAGCAGCTGCGCGTCGGCCGGGTTCACGCCCAGCGTGCCGGCCTCGGTGCCGCCCTCCAGCAGCGGTGCCTCGCCGCGCTCAATCGAGCCGACCAGATTGGTCTTGAACTCAGCGCGCTGCTTCGGCGTCAGGAACGCGCTGATCTTGTAGTAAATCGTCTGCAGCAGGCCGTTGCGGAACGTCTGCGCCGCGGCCTTGTCCGCCGCCATCGCGTTGCCGAACACCTTCGCACCGTATCGGATCACCGAGACGCCATGCTGGCCGTCCAGGGTGAAGCCCGGCAGCGTCCAGATTCGCGACGCCGGAATTACGCGCGGGGTGCCGTCCGGCTTCAGGTACCGGTATAGCTTGTTCCCGCGTTGGTCACGGTTGACCGTCAGCTTGTCGGGGTCTAGGAACATCAGACCGACCACGCGCGTGCCGGCGTACAGCTTCTCCGCGCGCGCGTTCCCGCGCAGCAGCATCGCCACCACCATGGCTTCCCAGAACACCGCCGCCGTCGATTCGTCGTTTGGCTGGTCGTGGATGACGAAGTGCAGCGGGTGCTGGCTGGCCACACGCTTGCCGGCCGACGTGCGCTCATACATCGACAGCGGCAGCGTGGCGATGGTCTCTGAAATCAGGCGAACGCACGACCAGACGGCGTCGAGCTGGAGTACCGTCTTCGCCGTGACCTCAACGCCTGCCTCGGTGGCCATCGCGCGATCAACGAACAGCTCGCTGTCGCGGAGGGTGAAGGACCGCACCCAGCCATCGATGGCGGCGCGCACGCGGCTGACCACGCCGCCTGTTGGCTTGACTTTCATGCGCGGCCTGCCCGAATCGGGTTGCTGAGCCAGTCGTCCATACAGCCTTGTCCTTCAGGGTTGAGTGCAATGAGCGACACGGCGTTGAACAGGGCCATCAGGGGGTCGATCTTTGCGGACCCGCTTACCTGCTTGGTGATGGTGATGGCATTGCCCGTGGGAATGACCTTGGCATTGCCGACGCACCAGGCCATCAAAGGCTGGCCGCCGTGGACCAGGCTTCCGCCGGCCAGAGCACGCTCAGTGGTTTTGATCGCACCGTTGAGCTTCCACCCTTGAGACACCGCCACGATCTGCTTGATATCCAGCCCGCGGTCTTCGGTTGTGAGCTCGTCCACGATCGCGCCGATACCGGCCGGATCGACGCCAACCCCGTTCTCCTCGGGCAGCAGGCCCGCGTCCTTGATTTGGCAGATCGCGTCCGCCACCTGCTGCACGTCCAGGCCCGGCAACTTGACGATCGTCAGGTCACCGTCGCGCTCGAAGTCCCGGAGGTACGCCACCACGTCTTTCCGCCGGTCGAGCACGATCTCGTGCGCCCAGGCGTGGCACCAGGCCAGCCAACGGCGCGTCTCGCGCTCCCGGCCCACCGCGGCCAGGCCTAGCAGGTCGTCCAGCCCGCCACCGTCAATGCCGACGGTCACGACTTCACAGCGTTCGATCAGGTCGTCGAGCGTCAACGCCACTTCGGCACGAGCCTGCCAGAAGTCAGCGCCAGCCCAACGATCCGAGCGCAGGTTCTGCCCCACCTCGACGTTGCCGTGCTTGGCAAGGAAGCCGCGGAGGGCATGTTCGCCCTCCTGGTCGGCCTTCTCGTACTCACGCCGCAGGTACTCGGCATCAACCGAGACCCCGTAATTGGGGTTCACCAGGCGCAGGTTTTCGAGCTTCAGGTGATCGCCGGCTTCCACCATCTCCGGCGGGTGCTCGTACAGCACCGGAAGCGAGGTCGCGTCCGTGATCAAGCCGTCGCGGATCGCGCGCATGCGCTGCAGATCCGCCTTGAATACCCCCGCCGGCGGCTCGTCCGACTGGGTGCTCAGCTTGATCACGATGCCTTCCGGCCGCGAGGTCAGGCCGCCCACCGCCTCTCGGAACATCGAGTCGCTGTTGGCCTTCTTGCCGAACAGCCATTCTTCGTCGATCAGCACCCAGCTGGCCTTGTTGCCGCCGACCGTGTCGCTGTCGGCGGCCAGTACCGTCAGCGTCGCCTTCGTCAGCCGATGGGTGATGGTCCGAATGTGGTCCTGCACCTGGAACAGCTCGACCAGCTCATCGTCGGCCTTGATCATGTCGCGGGCCGGCGCGAATGCGTTGTTGGCGATCTTGATGGTGGGCGCCAAGATGATCATCTCGGCCGACATCCGCCAGTTGAGGATCATGGCCGTGACCATGATCCCCGCCGCCAACGTGGACTTGCTGTTCTTCTTCGGGATCAGCATCAGCACTTCGCGGATCAGCCGGCGGCCGGTCTCCGCGTCGTAGGCGCCGAAGATCGCCGCCACGAAGTCGAAAACCCACTGCTCGCAGGCCTCACCGAAGGTCGGGCTGCCCGGCGCATCGACGATCCGCAGCTCCTTGAAGACCCGCAGCGCCTCCTCGGCTCGCTCTGGGAACAGCGGCGGGGGAATGATCGACTCGCCCGCACGCAGTCGCGCCGCCCAGTCCGGGCAGGCGGTGGAGTACTGGGGCACCACCTCAGTTCATCCGCGCCCGCGGCGGTGCTGTCGGCGCAAACCGGCCCCCGACCTTCTCGGCCGCCTTCTGCCGCTCTTCCTTCTTGCCGCCCTCGCCCTTCTTGGCGTGGGTGTACTGCACCGCGGCGACCGCCGCCTTCACCTGGATCGCGGTCGCCTCGGTCCGGCCCAGCGCGATGTTCTGCAGCAGGGTCAGCATGTCCTGGGCGGGCTGCTCGACAGGCTGGCTCTTCGCACGCCGGAGCGCGCCGCCCGTCGGCTGGGCTTCCAATCGCACCTGCACTGCCGCGGCCTTCGCCGTGGCTGGCGCATTTGCTGATTTCCTCGCGTTCGGAGCAGCCACTGCTTTCGGCTTTCGGCCGGCGCCAGGCCTTGCGCCGCCTGCATTCTTCCGCGGGCCGCCGCTCTTACCTTTCACGCCTGCCATTTGCTGATTACCTCACCCAAAGGGGAATTTTTTCTCTGCATGAGAGGACAGCCGGTCTAGATTTCCGGAGGGTTCCGTACTTTCGACCCACCCCCCGTATGGGTTCGGTCGGTGCCGCTGGATGCCCGCAGGCGGCCCGTGGCGGCACGCGCTGCCGAGCGGCCTGCAGCCTCCTGTCGCTGCTTCGTGCCGTCGTGGCAGGCCTTGCAGAGCGCCTGGTGATTCGATGCCGACCAGAACAGCTGCTGGTCACCTCCATGCGGCACCACGTGGTCAACCACCACCGCCGCCTCCACTCGGCCCTCGGCCTCGCACATCACGCACAGTGGGTGCTGGACCAGGTAGCGCAGGCGGTACTGCTGCCAGCGGTAGCCGTAGCCGCGCGCCGTGCTGCCCTGCTTCCCCGCTCTCCAGCTATCGGAGTTGACCGTGGCCAATCGGCTCGGCACCTGCGCCAGGCGCGAGGGCACCGTATGCAGGCGCGCCATCAGCGTGCGGGCTCCGCCCGATCGGCGGCGATCACGGCTTGGGCAGCGCGGACCTGGTCGTCGGCGTCTCGGGCGACTTGAACAAGAGCGCCCGCGACCTCTGCTCGTAGTTGGGCGCCCGCATCACGTTCGACGGCGCCGGCGACGGCTTCGGACAGGCGAGCGGTGTTGCAGGTGGCGAGGTCGTCGCGCAGCTGGAGATTGCCAGCGTGCAGATCAGCAACCACAGCATCAGGGACAGCTTGGGCTGCCCGGCGGTCTTCTTCATGCTTGGCTCCGATGTCGGCCAGCGTGGCGGCCTGGGTGTGTTCGGTGGTGCGGACCTCGTTGACCTGGGCCATGGCTGCAGTTGCGGCCGTGGTTGTTGCCTTGGCGGTCACCGTCTCCGCGCGGTCCCCGCGCCATGCCCAGCCAGCGCCGAACATGGCGGCCGACCAGACCATGAAGACCAGCAGCGCAATCAGGAGACGGTTCATCAGTTGGGCTCCGGCGGAATGACCGCGCCTACCTGGCGCATGGCCGATTCAAGGGACATGACGCGCAGGCGCAGGCGGTGCGCTTCTTCCTGGGCCTGCATGCGCAGCTTCACTTCGTCCTCGATGCGCCGGCCCATCTCCGTCTGCGAGGACTCCAGGCTCTTCACCCGCTCGACCAGGCCGCTCAGCAGTTCAATGTTGGCGTCGGTCTCGGTGCGGTCCTTCTTGCGGGACAGCACCGCGCCCCACGTCTCTCGCACCACCCAGAACGCGGCAAGGCCGCCTGCCATCCACCAGGGCGCGGTCTCCTGCAACTCGCTCATGCGACCTCCCCGCCGGCCGCGCGGTACACCGCCAGCAGATCCTCGATGGAGCGCTCGTGCTGGCCGTAGCCCGCTCCCGGCAAGCTCGCCCAGATGTTGGACACCTTGGCGATGGCCGATCGGATGGAGCCGGCCTTGATCAGCGGCAGCGCGCGCCGCTCGCGGATCTGCTGCAACGCGATGAGGTCCTGGCTCAGGGGCGAAAAGTCTGAAAGGCGCAGGGTCTTCCGGTACGCCTCGTAGTAGCGCTGCAGCAGCTGGTAGCGCCCCGCGGCCGTGGACTTGATCTTCAACTTCGGCAGGTCCACCAGCACGCGAGGGTGATCGCTGTACCCACGGAACAGCCCGCCGCCCACCAGCACGTCATAGCCGTGGTCGTTGGTGGGCTGCTTGCCGTCGTCGGTCCCTTCGGACCAGGCCAGCATGTCCAGGAACGCCACGACGTTCCGGCCACCTGCTTGTTCGGGCGTGATGGCCGCCATGCGTTGCTCCAATGGGTGCCCGGCCCGCGACCCGGCGGGGGCCGAAGGTGATCTGGCGAGGGACGGGACAAGAAAAACCCCAGCTGATAGGCCGGGGCGGGTTCGCGTGCGATGGTACGAATTTATTGCTAGAAGTGCGGGGGCATCAACCCCGCACCGATAAGTGGGTCTATCGGTCCACCTTGACCCGGGGCAGGCTATATGTGAACGCCTGGGAGTACACGTCGTTCCACAGTTTGTCCTGGACTGAAACGACAACTTTCTGGCTCGCGGCACCACGAAACAACTGCCGAAGGACATCCTCCGGGATGAAGACATGGTGCGCATCTCTCGCGACAAGAACCAAAGGAAATCCGTCAGTGAGGCCATAGTTGGAAAGCCTGGTGTGCACCCACCCCACGCGCCGGGGTAGCCGCCGGTACACCCACATGTCTCTGATGCGTTCTCGCAGACTGGCCTGCCTATCCTGATAGAGGATACTTGCCGCGGCTAAGTGGATATCGTGCCCTGACACATTTTGGATCGAGGCATGGACGCCGACTTTCCCATCTTGCAGGCCGAAGGCCAATCTCACCCTTACACGAGGGCGACTCCCCCAGAGGTTCCAGAGGAAGACAACCGTAGAGAGGACCGCCGCGTAGATTGCGAGCGCGGATGTAAGAGACACTGCTTGCATTGCGTTACCCCCTTTGTTCTAACCAACCCAGCCCTGAGCATTCAGGCCGCACGGTCCAGTGCGCGCAAGAGGTGCCATGCCGCCTCCTGTTCCGCCTCTCGCATCCGCGCCAACATCCACTCATACACGCTTCGCCAGCTTTCCCGGTAGGTTGACTCATCCCTGCCGATGGCGCTGGCACGGGCACGATCGCTGATCGGCACGATGCCGCTACCAGAGCACACCGTGCAAGAGACTAACAGCGCGCCAGACATTACCTGCCCCCGCCCTTCGCACATGGGACAGTGGTTGCAGCGCGCGATCTCCCGAATGATCGCCGTGGCGAGCGTTGGCAGCGATTCCAAGGTCGATAGCGGCCAGCACTGTCGCTTGATCTGCCCCAGGCGCTGAGCGGCCCTGTCGCGTTCGGCTCGCTGCTCAACCGTGACTGTACCCGACCACCCCATGCACACTTCCGCCAAGCCTAGGTCGGTCCGGGCATCTGCCAAGCGTCGTTGCTGGCGCTGGAGCTCTGGGGCGACCAGAGCGATCACGGCGTCCCGCAGGCGGTGACGGCGTAGTGCTGCACCATCCGGCCACCAGCACGCCTCCAACAGCTCGCGACCCAGTCCGGCCGGAACCATTGCCAGGGCTGCGGCAATATCCTGATTGGTCAGCGCCGGCACGCCGCCGCCCTTACCGATGTCGAACTTGATCGTCTGCGGGTTCAGTCGCGCCAGCAGCTCTCTTACGTCAGCCATTTGTGTTCCCCTCCATCAGTAGGCCCCTGGCCTCTTTCATTGTTCGGACCCAGCGATACGCGGTCGCTCGGTGCATCCCCCACCTGTCCATCAGCTCCTGCGGCGTCGGCACCCGCTGCGGGTATGCCGCGGCGAGGCGAAAGGCCAGGCCGGCCACGGCGTTCACCGATGAGCGTGGGCCGCCCACCTCCACCCGGTAGCTGGGCCGGCTCATGACGGGCCACCGGTGATGCGCACATGGACCTCGCCGCCCGGCCGCACCTCCTCGCGCAACATGGGGTGGCTGACGAAGCGGCTGTCGTCGATGCCCAGCGCCTGGGCCAGGCCATCGCGGGCGGCCTTGAAGCTGGCCAGCAGCCCGTCGTCGTCGCGGCGGCGGCGGTCCGGCGGGTAGAAGTCGATCCACAGGTGCAGCCTCCCCTCGGGAAGCTGCGCAGCTTTCCAACCGGCCGCCATCGCCAGCACCTGGGCCGTCTCCCGGGCGCTCTTGGTGGCCGTTGCCTTCGGCCGCCAGTGCGGGCGCGAATTCGGGTGCAGCAGGCGCTCGGGCCACGGGAGGGTGAGCTCGAGCATCAGGCGGCCTCCCATGCGGTCTGCAGGCGCTCGACGCGGCCGCCGCGCGCCAGGAACTCGGCTACGGTCTCTGCGCGCGGCGGCGCTGGCCGCGCCTTCGCTGGCGTGTTCGCTGCGGCCAGGCCGACACGGGCAAGCCGTGGCTGTTGCGCCGCCGGCCTGCGAGTGGGGGCGCGCGCCTTGCGTCGCTGCCGCTCCAGGGCCCGCACGCGCTCGGGATTGCGGGCCCGGTAGCGCTGGCTCGCCTGCCGGGTCATCTCGCGCAGTTCCTCGGGCGTGCGCCGCGAGCGCTCCGGCTGCTTCTTGCCGGTGGCGCGGTACCGGCTGTGCAGCCGCTCGCCCCGCTGGGAGACGTAGCCGGCCTTGACCAGGTCGCGGGTTGCCCACGCGGCACGCATGCGGTCCTTCTTTTCGATGGCGCCGACCGTCGTGCAGATGTCGGCCATGGTCAGCTCGGTGGTGGTACTGGCGAACACCGCGCGCACCTTGGCGCCGATGCCGGTTCGGTTGGTCGTGCTCATGCTGCTGCTTGCCTCAGTTCGATGACGGCGGTCTGCTGGGCGATCAGCTCGTCGTCGGTGCCATAGATGTCGTGGAAGAGCCGGGAGCCATCCATCAGGCTCGGACCGTACTTCTCCCGGGTCTCGCCCATTGAGAGGTTGAACATCGGGTGCTGGCGGTGGTGCCAGACGCACAACGCAAATCCGAAGGCATGGCCGCGGCGCAGGTTGCCGCTCTTGCAGTGGTTGTAGTCGCAACCAACCACCACCGCGGCATGCTCAAGCAGCCCGCGCATCGCCAGCACGAGGCACGCCATGCAAGGGCCGACCTTCGCCAGCTCTATGCGCTGCCCTTCCTCAGCGGTCATCGCCTTCGCATTCTTGCTGTGCATCAGGCGGCCTCCCCAGACGACATTTCGGCCAGCGCGGCTGCGTACTCGGCCGGGTGCTGATCGATCAGTCGGAACGGGGTCTTGTCGGTCGGCAGCCAGAAGCCAGCGTCGGGGGCGCGAGCGAGCCACTGCTGCGTCCAGGTGCTGGGGCTGATGCCTTGGGCTGCGATCTGTTTCGCGGTGATGCGGCCGTGGAGCTTCAACAGGGCCAGCACTCGGAGCGCTCCTGCCTTCCACGGCGTCCAGCGAATTGGCGCAGGCACACCGGCGGGGACGTTGGGCACCATGTCGGGCAGCGCGCAGCGCTGCACCGGATTCCAGTCGAACAGCACGTGCCCCAGGGCAACCTCGCGCCATTTGCCATCTTCGCGGTCCGCGATGGCTTCGTAGTGCAGCTCGCTGGCAACGTTGAAGTAGGGAGCCCTTCCGTCATGGCGCGGTGTCCATACCGTCACGCCGAGCATATTGAGCATGCGCGCGATGCCTTCGCTTGCGTCGGTGATGCACGCGACGATCACCACCCGGTGGTCTGGCCCCTCCCGCCCATAGCGCGCGTCGAAATCCGAGGGAAGTATCTGGTCGGCCACCTTAGCGTTGAGCTGTAGCTTGGCCTCCACGCCGATCTGCCGGCCAGAGGCATGCACGGCCAGGATGTCGAAGCCGGCCGTTTCCGGGTAGCACGTCCACCCCTCGACGGCCTGGATGTCGCGTGTGAAGAGCTCGCAAAGCGACGCCTCCGTGGGGAAATGAGCTTTCGCCTCTGCTGGCTTCACGCAGCCCTCCTGACTTCCCGCTCAAGGCGCTGGGCCTCGGACAGGTAGAAGTCGTGCCGGCGCTGGCAGGCCTCCGGCGTTTCCCAGGGGTTCTGCAGCGCGCGCGCAGCGGCAACGCGGTAATCCTCGGCCGTGGGCTTGAGCTTGATCGGCAGCTTCAGCTGGTCGCGTTTGGCGTCCATCAGTCCTGCGCCTCCCCCGGGCGAGCCCTGCGCGCGAACGCGCTGCGGCGCGGGCGCGGCGTCTCATCCTGTGCGATCGCCGGGCGCCAATCGGGCGACAGCGGATCGAAGCGGCACACGTCTAGCCTGGTCTGCAGCCGGCACTCACCGGTGGCGCCGTTGCGCTGCTTGGCGACGATGACCTCGGTTGTCCCCTTGTCCGGGCTGGCCTTGTCGTAGACCTCATCGCGGTACACGAAGATCACCACGTCCGCGTCCTGCTCGATCGAGCCGGAGTCGCGCAGGTCGGCCAGCACCGGCCGCTTGTTCGGCCGCTTGTCGACCTCGCGCGACAGCTGGCTCAGCAGCACCACCGGCACGCCCATGGCCACGCCCATCAGCTTCAGCGCGCGCGTGGCCTCGCTGATGCCCAGGTTTTTGTTCTCGGCCCCCGCGGTGTCCATCAGCTGCAGGTAGTCGATCACCACCAGACCCAGCGGATTCACCGAGTGCTCGCGCTGCGTCTGCGCGATGATCTGCTGCACCCGGGCGTTGCGCGGCTTGCTGATGACCAGCGGCGCGTGTCGCAGGATGCTGGTCGCCGAGGTGAAGCGGCTCCAGTCTTCGTCGGTCAGGTCGGCGCGGCGCACGTGGTCGTGCGGGATGCGACCCACCGAGCAGATGGCGCGGGTCAGCAGCTGGTCGGAGGGCATCTCCAGCGAATGGATGGCAGTGCGCACGTTCTGGCGCAGCGCCACGTGCTCGGCGATGTTCATGGCCAGCGTGGTCTTGCCCATGCCAGGCCGGCCGGCGACGACGACCAGGTCACCGGGCTTCAGCCCCCACAGGATCTCGTCGAGGTCGGCATAGCCGGTGGCCAGCCCTTCCATGCTGCCGGCACCGTGCTCGATGCGGCGGGTCAGGTTCTCCGCGATGCGCTTGAGCACCGGGATGGGCGTCTCCAGCTCGCATGGCTGGGTGCGCAGCACGTCCGCCAGGCGCGCCTGCGCCGCGATCAGCTGCTCCTCCCCCTCGCCCGCCTCGTTGCCGAAGGCGTCGTTGACGATGCAGGTGCCGGCCTCGATCAGCGCGCGCTTCACCGCCCGGTCGTGCACGATCTCGGCGTAGGCGCGCACGTTGGCCGCGCTCGGCGTGGTGGTCGCGAGCTCGACCAGGTACGCACCATCGCCGACCAGCTCCAGCTTGCCCTGCGACTCGAACCACTCGCCCAGGGTGACCGCGTCGAACGGGCGGTTGCGCTCCTCGAGCTCGCGCATGGCGGTGTAGATGAGCTGGTGGTCGCGGCGGTAGAAGTCGCCGGGGCTCAGCAGATCATCGACCCGGTGGAATGCCTGCGGCGAGAGCATGATGCCGCCGAGCACCGCCTGCTCGGCATCGACCGAATGCGGCGGGACGCGCAGCGAGGGCTCGATGGCCTGCCTCATGCCGCGGCCTCGTCAGCGGCACGGTCGTAGACCTTGAGCATGGTCTTTTCCTGCGTCAGGAACTCGAAGTCGGGCAGCCAGTTCTCGTGGCCACGGCCGCCGCCCAGCCGCCCGGCGTGGAAGTCGTCTGCGGCCACGGCCTGGAAGTAATCGACCCAGAACTGCGCCGGCACGCGGTCGGTGCCGTAGGTCTCCCGGGAAATCTGGCGCGCCACCCGCAGGCAACGCCTGACCTGCTGCTGGCGGCGCTCCCTGCCCACCGTGGGGCTGACGGATGCGAGCAAGCCGCCGTTGGCCTTGACCAGCAGGCTGGCGTTGAACGCGGCGATCGCCTCGGCGGTGACCTGGCCGAGCCGTTCGGCCTTGGCCTGGTCGATCCGAACCGGAGCCGGCGGGCGGTCATCCGGCGCAGCCGATGACGAATCCGAGCGAAGCGAGGATTTATCTTTCTCCTCTGTCTCTGTCTCTGTCTCTGTCGTGACAGACCGTGACACCTCGTGACCTTCGCCAGAGTCACCGCCCGTCACGGGCTTAGCCGCAGCTCTCTCGCGCTCCCGCTGGGCCTGCTTCCGCTGTGCTGCCGTTCCGTCCTCGGCCTTGGGCTGCCTACGTTTCCACGCGCTGAGCTCGTCGCCGGCAACCGTCTTGCCTTCCATCGCGGCGCGGATCGCGGCCACCTCTTCCTCGGGCAGGCCCAGGGCCGCGGCCACGTCTTCATCGCACCATCCGACGAGCGTTCCGCGCGGATTTGCCTGTGACGCGCACTCCAGCATCGCAGCCCAAACGGACACGACGTGACCAACCGTGACATTGCGTGACAACGCGTTCCCAGCGCGCGCAGCGATCACCCGCCATTTCGGGTCGGTGATCGTTCCGTGGTGCCAGCGCAGCCAGTGCTCAGCGGCCATGACGGCCTCCCCGCGCTTCGTTGATGGTGTGTTGCATGGTCTTCTCCAGCTCCTATGGGCCCCGTCCCTCAAGCCGGGAGCTCGGCGTGTCCCCGTGGGAGCTACCCAGGGGTGAGAGGGACAGGGGTTCGGTCAGTGCAGCGGCAGCTGCGGCGTGCCTTTCCGGCGGGCTTCGGCGCGCGCGTCTTCCTCTGCGCAGCGGCACCAGTGCTCCCGCTCCTCGTGTTCGGTCATCGGCGGCGCGTGCGCGGCCAGCGCAATGCACTCGGCCAGGTGTTCGAGAGTCTGTTCGCGCTTCACGGGGCACCCTCCCCGGCTTCATCGGCGGCCTTCTGCGCGAGAAGCCGCGCCACCCGCTGCCGATGCAGCTCAGCGACCTCCGTCAGCCTGTCGCGCAGCCACAGCGGCTTGGCCGAGGCCAGTTGCTCCAAGGTGCGGGTCAGGGCGTCCTTCGCGATGTCCAGTTGCACATCGATCATCGACATCGGCTTCGCCGGCTTGGGCTGGTGGCCGGCGCGCGGGTCCCGCACGTACTTGCGGTGCGCGTACTCGGCGCTGGTTGGCGTGCGTGTCCTGGTCATGCCATGACACCAGGCCGGCCGGTCACCTCGCGCAGCCTTGCCAACAGGTTGATCAGCGCACCCATCTGCGCGGTCCCCGCTGCAGCGATGGCGCGCATCTCGTTCTCGGAGATGAGCCCGTCGCTCAGCGCGTCCTGAAGCGCCTGCGCGAACGCGCCCTGCTTGGAGGCGTTCTCAAGCATCGAGGGGAACACCCCGCCCGGCCCCGCCGCGTCGATCCGCTGCAGCACGTAGCCGTGTTCCGCCGCCAGCGCGTGCAGTATCCCGTCGTCACCGGTCACGCCCATGATTTCGCTGGCCTCGGCCAGGGTCAGGTGATGCGTGGTGTTGTTCGGATTGACCTTGTTGCGCAGCACCGCGGCGGACATGCCAAGGCGCGGGGCAAGCGACTCGCTGCCGCCCGGATAGGCATGCACGGTCTTGTGGGCGGTGTCGATGATGTTCATGGGCGGGATACCTGAACGTGGTTCGGGTGGCGCAGGTCCGGCAGGCTGTGCGCCATGGACGAACTGCAGCGCCGCATCAAGGCGGCAAGGAAGCGGGCCCCGAACGTGGTGACCATCGTTCGGGTGGACGGCGCGGTGTTCGCGCTCCGGTGGGCAGACGGGCAGATGCTCGTCCGCCTGCTACGGAAGGCATGACCGTGGGCGCAAAGGGAGTCGCCCTCCTTGCGGTAGGCTGCGGGCACCACACGCACAGCCCGCAAGGAGGGGGACATGAAGTCGGCGAAAGAAGTGAGCACGGACGTGCTGGCACTGCAGGCCGTCGTGACGGTGCTCGCCAGACGGCTACGCAGCGACAAGGACTTCCACCAACACGTCCGGCAAGAAATCGAAGGGATAGCCAGCGAGCTGTCGGCAGACGAAGCCGAGGCCTTGAGGCAGGCTGCGACGGTGCTCACGATGAGCTGACCTCCCCCCGGTCGGAGGCGGCCGCCTCGGCCGCCTCCATCGCTGCGAGGTTCTGGCGAACCCGTTCGAGCCGCTTGGCTTGGATTCGGTCGCGGAGCGCCCTTTCGGTGACTGTCGGCCTGAGCAGCCAATCGCGGAGCCACACCCTCGGATTCCAGCGGTCAGGCAGCGCGCGCATGTCAGGCGCTCTCCACTGGCACGATCCGACCGCAGTCCGGGTCGTTGTCAGCCCCGATTCGCACGAACAGGTCCGGGCGCATCGCCCGCGCCTGCCATTGCCTGCCATCCGGGAGCGCTTCGTCCTCCGGCCATCGGCTGACGGCCTGCTTGGAGGTCCCGAAGAACTCGGCGAGCTCCCGGTCCAGCGTGAAGCCCAGAGCCTCGCGCACGCGTTTCTTGGTCAGAGGGATCGTCATGCGTCGAGTAAATCATCGTTTACTCGGCGGTGTCAATCACTATTTACCGGAGCGGGTCAACAATGGTTGACATGACGATCGGCCAGCGCCTACTGGAACTCCGCCTTGAAGCCGGCCTGACGCAGCCCGAAATGGCAGCGCTGGCCGACACCAGCAAGCAGTACGTTTCCCAGCTGGAGAAGGGAGCGAACAAGATCCCGAACGGGCAGATGCTTGAGGCCTGGGCGCGCCACTTCGGCGTCAGCATTCAGTGGCTGGCTACAGGTAAAGGCCCGCGAACGCCAAGCCCGGCGGCGGCCGGCGATGCCCCTGCTCCGACGTCTCATCCTGTGACACTCGACCCCGAAATACTCGCGGCCGCAATCAAGTTGATCCGCCTGACTTTCCGCCATCTGGAAGTCGCCCACGATCCTGAAGAGGACGGGGTTCCGACCGCGCTCGCCTACCAGTACCTGGTCGCGCGCCAGCAATCGGTCGTCTCGTCGGACAACGTTGTGGATTTCGGCAAGTATCTGCGCAAGGCGCTGGAGGCAGCAGGGGATGAAGGAATCACCGGAACTCGAGGCACTGGCGAAGGCCATCGCCGCGCGAGTCCAAGGCGCAAGGCCGGCTAACCGGCCAAAACTGCACGTCGTCAAGAACGAAGACCGCCTGAGCGGAATGGACCCGATCAGGCGCGAGTCCTATACCCGAATGATCCGCCACTACAGGCGGCACTGGGGTGCGCCCATGCAGATGCTCATCGATCAGGCATGCTTTGGCGTGGCCGGAATCGAGCAGCTCCCAGACGACGCGCTTGTTCAGTTGATGCGCGACATGGAGCGTGGCCTCGATTGCATCCGGGACGATGTCAGCTTCGAGGATGCGGGGCTGCTGCGAGCCCAGCAGGGCTGACTAGAAGACGGGCTCCAAGGTGGGCTCGTTGTCGGTGTTCGTATGGATGCGGTACTTGCGTGATTGGCCTGCTTCCACCAGCACCTCGGCAGATCGAGCACGCGCCGTTGCAGAGTTCTCGTTGTAGAAGGTCCCGCATAGCCCGCGACCGCCGATGTAGCGCGGCGTCAGTACGTGGCGCCCTGCGGACAGCTGCAACCGGACCCGCTCAGCAGTTTCGAGCCGCACTGCTTCCTTGCCGTCCACGAAAACGCCGAGGTAGCACCCGCTGCCAATCAGGCCGATGTCCCTCACGACCACAACTTCTCCGGTCGGATCGGGTTGCGGCCCGAACGCGAAGACGCGCTCTTGGGGCACGTCCCGGATGGCGTCTGAGGTGGGCTGCTTGGTGGGCATGACGCAGCCCGCCGCTGCAAGAGCAAAGCTGGCGATTGTGGCGACGCGCGCCGCGGTCCGAAGACGCATGTAGTCCCCCCTCCTCCATGTGCCCGAAGGATAGCTGACTGCCCTCCCCCTGGCATCGGGTAAATTATTGTTGACTTCCCTCAGTCAATGATGATTTACTCCCGCCACGCCCCAGGAGACCGGCATCCGCCGAGGGGCATGGAGACGGAAGTGACTTTGACGCACACGGCCGGCGAGCGCCCGGCCACCCCAACCGTAGCCCCGTTCTACGCCGGACCCGGCGCAACCACCGTCTGGTCCGGCAACGGCGGCATCCTCGTCGCCGAGTGCCACTCGCCCTCCCTGAGCCGCGAGGGCAACGCGGCCAACGCCAAGTTCCTGGCCAAGTGCTCCGCCCTGCCGGCACTGCTGCGCCGCGCTGAGGCCGTCCTGCGCGGCGCCGGCATCCAGCCGCGCCAGCACAGCGCGCGCGCCACTGAAGAGCTGCTGTTCGACCTGCAGCGCGCGGTGGCCGAGCTGGGAGACGCCGCATGAACGTCGAGGTCCGCTCGATCAAGCTCAAGGTCGGCTGCCAAGGTGTCACGGGGTTCGAGGAAGCGCTGTCCCGCATCACGGACGCTCTCGTCGTCACCGAACACTTCGCCGTCAACCAGGAAGGGCATGGTTGGAACGTCACCCACATCCCCACCGGACTTATGGCCGCTCAGGCGGACGAAATGACGGTGGCTGTCGAAGCCGCGAAGGCCTTTGAGCGCCTGGACGTGGACTGGAATTTCACTCATCCAAGTGGCGTACAAGGCTTCCCTGCTGCGGTGAAGACCACCGCTCATCGCATCAAGGTGCTGTGCGTGCAGGGTGACTTGGCTGGCTTGCGGTGCCTCGCATGAACGCCCCTGACGCACACGGGCCGGTGCATCAGTCCGGAACATTCAACATCGAAGCCTTTATTGGCGGCCGCTGGCACGGCGGCATGAACCGCCTGACGCGGGAGAGCGCGATCGAGACCGCTCAGTCCTGGGCCAAGGAGCGCGGTAGCCGCCATCGTGTCTTTGACTTGGATGGCGGGGTGATTTTCGATACCGAAAGCGCGGCCGCCGTGGTCGATGATCGCCGCTGCCATTGCTGCGGCGAGTCGATTGCGCGTTGCCGCGAAACCTACCGAGGCATGATCGCCCATATCGACGTGCTGGCAGAGCTACGCCGCCAAGGCGTCACGGGCAAGGTCTATTACGCCGTGGCCGAGCTGATCGAGGCGGCTCAAGGCGCCTACGCCGTGCTGGGATTGAATGGTATTTCCCGCCGGCACGGCGCGCAGCAGGATTTGCGCGCCGCCCTCTCCCGCTGCGGAGGCCGCAATTGAGCGCCGTGATCCTTCCCTTCGCGCGGCCTGCTCGCGCCACACACGCCGACGGCGCCTTCGCCGCGGTGAACGTCATGGCCCGCCGCATGGGCTACGCCGACCACCTGGCTCTGCGCGCTGCCCGCCTCGCGCGGCAGGACGTGCTTGCCGGCCGCGGGAGCGCCGCGGCAGTGGTCGCCAAGCTCCGGGCGCAACTGGCGCTGGCCGCCAAGCAGAAGCCGGCATGACCACCTTCGAGGCAAAGCTCGAGGCCGAGCTGCGCCGGTTCTTCTGGTTCGAAGTCGCCATCAATGCCGGCTGCCTGGTCGCAGGCGCCGGCGCCGTCCTCCTCATCCAGGCGTTGACCTCATGAACGAAACCGACTTCATCGCGGCGATGCACAAGGGTATGCCGCCGATCTACATCCCAGCTGGCCTCGAGGTCAGCGAGTACACCCAGACCGGCACGATCCTGAAGGGCAATGCCGATTTGGAGCTGCCGGAGGCCGAGCGCGTCGGCATGGAGCGTGCCGCGTGAGCCGGTATGGAGCGGTCATCGTCATGGTGGTCTCTGTGGTGATGGCGCTGCTGGCCGCGGTGCTGTGCGCGCTGCGCGCCAGCGCGGCCGGCGCCTCGCTGCTGCTGACCGTCGCGGTCGTCCTGGCCGTCCAGCTGCCGCGCGTGTGGCGCGAGGCCCGGAGGCTGCCCCTATGAGCCAGCGCCAGATCAGCGACGACCAGCCCCTGCCGCGTTGCCAGAACGGCCACAGCGCGCGCCACATGCTCGACGTGCGCCGAGTCTCCGCCGGCGGCGGGCACTTCGTCGAGTGCGCCTGCAGCGCCAGCAGCAGGCACGAGGAATACATCGACGCGCTGCGCGAGTGGTGCCGGCAGCACGGGCATGCGATGCCGCCGGGCACGGATCAGCGCCCGCTTCCCTTGCCGGTGCCCAAGGTGCCCGCGTTCCGCCCGGCGGCTGAGGTGCGCGTCTGATGCGTCGCACCTGCTCCAGTTGCTGCCGCGTGCTGCCGGCCGATCAGTTCCCGCCGGCACACCGTCGCCGCACCACCTGCCGGGTCTGCGAATCGGACATCCAGCGCGCGCGGTCGCGCTCGGCTCCGATGAGCATCGATGCGCACCAGGTCCGACTGAACAACGCCACCGAGATCTGGCACGGCTGGGTCGATCGGGGCAAGCCGCTGAGGTATGCCGCATGAGCCGACACGCGACCCGCCGCGCACCAAAGCGTAACGGCGACTTCTCCTGGGGCCGCTTCTCGACCACAGACGGCGACTTCGTCACCTGGCGCCTGTACCGCCGCGACCACCGCCGTGCGCTGCACAAGCACGTGCTGACGTTCTTCGCACACGACGATCGCGCGGTGATCGCTGCCCACCTGCGCCCCGCGCGCCGGTTCCTGCGCGACAAGGTGGACCACATCGACCTGCAGGCGGTGGGGATGGCGGCATGAACGCAACTTCAGAAGTCAGTCTCGGCCAAACCACCTTTTCCTTCAGTCGCCCAGTGATGCGTCAAGTTCCGAGCCATCCTCAGCACGTCAAGGAAGGTTCGGAAGGCGCTTTCGATCGAAGCCAGGTCCTCACCGATCCGGTCGGCCTCGTCGCCATCAAAGCGACTATCTTCAAGCAGCGTTCGATTCACGTACCAACTGCTCAGTGCGGAGAGCAAATCGGCTGCCCCCTCTGTTCCGAACGCATCGAGATCATCCGCGAAGCGCGTGAGCATTGGAAGGGGATCTACCGGCATCTGCTTGGCTGCCCAAGTTCGCGCTTGCACCGGATCCGCTCGCGACACCGAAGCTCCAATGCCGTCCGCAATGCGCCGGATCTCCCCACCGAGGATGTAGAGCTCGTGGTCCAGCACGATGGCTCGCGCTACTGCTCTGTCGCGCTCAGCTTTAAGCCGCGCGTCTCGGTCCTCCTGCCGCATACGCCGTGCTTCCTCCACTGCAGTACGGCTCGTTCCCATCGCAACGACCACAGCCCACAGCGTGGCACCCGCAGCTATTGCCGCGACCACCACAGCGGCCCAGTCCGCGACATTTCCCCAATCCGTCGAAAGCGGACAAATCGCCATTGACCTTCCCCCCTGCCCACGTTAGAGCCGATTCTGCCATGACGTACATCCATCCGAACGACCGGGTCTACGCGCTGGAGCGCGCCGTCCGCCTCGCTGAGCAGCACGGGGAGGACCGCAAGGTGCTGGAAGACCTGCGCGAGATGCTGTCCGAAGCCAGGAAGGAAGCGCGCGGGTGAGGTACCTGTCGCTCTTCTCAGGCATGGAGGCCGCGCATCTCGCCTGGGCTCCGCTCGGCTGGCAGTGCGCTGGCGTCGCGGAGATCGAGCCTGCGGCGTGTTCCCTACTGCGGCATCGCCTCCCGCACGTGCCGAACCTGGGCGACGTGAGCGCGGTCGACGAAGCTCGCATCGCTTCGCTCGGCCACATCGACGTCGTGATCGGTGGCTCGCCCTGCCAGGACCTTTCGGTCGCAGGCAAGCGCGCCGGTCTAGCCGGTGCCCGCTCCAGCCTGTTCCACCAGCAACTGAGGATCTTCAATGCAGCTCGGACTCTTTGCGGTGCCCGCTGGCTCGTCTGGGAAAACGTCCCGGGCGCCTTCAGCAGCAACGCCGGCCGCGACTTTGCTGTCGTGGTTGGAGCGATGGCAGGGTGCCGAGTCGATGTCCCGGCAGATGGCTGGGGCAACGAAGGCGTGGCGCTGGGCGAGCACGGACTCGTCGAGTGGGCCGTGCTTGACGCGCAGTGGTTCGGAGTGGCGCAGCGGCGCCGTCGCGTGTTCGCTGTCCTCGATACTGGAGACTGGACCGGTCGATCGCCGGTACTTCTTGAGCCCGACCGCCTGCGCGGGGATTCTGCGCCGCGCCGAGAAACGCGGAAAGGCCTTGCCGGCGCCATTGGCGGCGGCCCTGATGGCGGTCGCATTTCGGGAGCCGTGACCAGCAAATGGGCCAAGGGTAGCGGTGGCCCTGCCGGCGACGAGTGCTACAACATGGTGGCGCACACGCTGCGTGCCGATGGCTTCGACGCCAGCGAAGACGGCACCGGTCGAGGCACGCCATTGGTGCCTGTGCCCTTCACCGTGCGCGGTACCAACCTCGATACCGGCGATGCGGTGTTCGGCACGCTCACCACGGGCAGCGACCGCGCCACCTCTGGTGCGCCGTGCGTCGCCTTCGACTGCAAGGCCGGCGGTGAGACCGCGCTGTCGATTGGCGAAGTGCCGGGCACGCTCCGTGCGGCCCATGGTGGGGGTCATGCCGCCGTGGCTGGACGAATGGGCGTTCGTCGCCTCACCCCGCGCGAGTGCGAGCGCCTGCAGGGCGCACCGGACGCCTGGACACTGGTGCCCAAGCTGGGGAAGCCGCGCAAGCAGCGGAAGAACGAGCCTGACGCCCATTATGTGGCCTACCTCGCCCGGCACTCCGGCGGCGTTGACGAAGGACCGATGATGGCCGACGGCCCTCGCTACAAGATGCTGGGCAACAGCTTCGCGGTGCCGGTGATTGGCTGGATCGGCCGGCAGATTGAGCGCGCTTCTCGCGCCGACCAGAAGCAGGCGGCCGCATGACCGACCAGATGTTCCCCAAGCCGCCCAAGCGCATGCGGCAGCCGACCAAGCACTACTTGCGCACCTGCCTGGCGGAAACCGCCGAGGAGAACGCGCGCTTGCGCGCCGAGAACGAACGACTGCGCCAGCCCTGGTGGCGGCGCTTCTTTCAGAGGAGAGCAGCATGAATCTCAAGGAGCAGCCGTCATGCTGCTGATGACTGTGTCGGTGTGGTCGGCCAAATACTTCGCGCCAGGCAGCGCCCCCTCGGAACTCACGGTGCGCCGTTGGCTTCAACATGGCGTTCTGCCTGGCCGCAAGGTCGGCGGGACTTGGTATGTCGATGAACACCAGTGGCTCGCTGGCGGTGACGAACTGGTCCTGCGCGTTCTGGCGGAGGCGGGGTAATCTCGAATGATGGGACGTGTTCGCTCGCGCAGCAGGGCTGGATGGCCCGACAACCTCTACCCGAACCGGGACGGCTACAAGTACCGCCACCCGCTGACTCGGCGCGAGACGTGGATGGGAAAGGACAAGGCGAAGGCGTTCGCCGCCGCCAGGCAGCTCAACGCGCTGCTGAGCCAGAGCGCGGACCTCGTCGCGCGTGTCACCGGTACCGGAAAGACCGTGGCGGACGCCGTGGCCATCTTCCGGCAGGACGACGTGCCCAGCCGAAAATGGGGCGCTCGCACCGCGGCGGAGTACGAGATCATCATCCGCCGGGTGGAAAAAGGCTTAGGCGAACGCCAGCTCGAAACGCTTTCCGTCAAGGACTGCGCCGAGTGGCTTCGGGCGGACACTGAGTCCGAGCGCGGTCGGCAGACCAGGCGCCTCGTGCTGGGATGGATTCTCGCCTGCGCCGTCGAGGAGGGCTGGATCGAGTCAAATCCGGCGACGGTCACGCGCAAGTTCGCGTTCACCCGCAAGCGAGAGCGCCTCACCGAGGAAACCTTCCGCGCCATCCGCGGGGCGGCGCCGCACTGGCTGCAGGTGGCGATGGACCTCTCGCTCCTCACCCTGCTCCGCCGCGACGACGTGGTGAACCTGACGTTCGCCGACGTGCACGACGGTGCCTTGTGGGTAGTGCCCAGCAAGACCGAGGACAGCACGCTGGTGAAGCTGAAGATCACGCTGACGCCGGAGCTGCAGGCCGTCGTCACGCGCGCGCGCGACAGCGTGGTGTCGCCTTACCTGGTCCACCGGCTACCGGAGAAGGCACGGCCGCAGCAGAAGCGCGCAAAGGCGCGAGAGCACCACACCCAGGTCTTGCCCGAGCAGCTCACGCGCGCATTTCAGGACGCGCGAGAGGCGGCCGGACTCGACGCTGAAAACGCGCCGACCTTCCACGAGATCCGCAGTTTGGGCGGCGCCCTGCTGCGCCAATCGGGCTGGACGCTGCAGCAGGTGCAGCAGCTAATGGGGCATGCGAGCACAACCATGACCGCCGTGTATCTCGATGGCCATGACGCTCCCTGGAGCGAGGTGACGCCTGGCTCATTGCCGGGCGCTAACTAGCCGCGGCTAGCCCCTGGACCACCTTGTCGACCCGATCGAGCTCCTGATGTGCCGAGATATAATCCGAGTACGCCGCAATTGCGCTTTCAATCAACCGGTCGTAGAAGACTATTCGCGCACCCCATGTGTCGAGATTCTTCTCGACGAAGTCGGATGGCAGACCGGCATCGACGGGCAATTTGACCGGTCGCCCGAGCACAAAGACGATCTCAATCTTCGGATTGCTCTCACCCTGCTGAGCCAAGAGCTTCGTCATCGCTGACCTATATTTCGTGCCCTGCTGCTGCAGCTCCTCTAGGGTCATCACGCGCTCGTACTTCTTCAGCTCGACGATGATGTGCACGCCTGCATTCGAGCGGTACTGGATGTCGACGCGCCCTTTTGACTCATCTTCTGTAAGGTCATCGCCGAAATCCTTGGGGAAGTTCGTCTTGAGCCTATTCTCCATAGTTGCGCTTCCGCTAGCTCGCTCCCAGCCTGCGTCGAGCAGCCACAGATTCTTAAACAGGTGCATCTGCAGAACCCTTTCCTTCGCATGGCTATCTGTCAAATTCTGGAACTGCCTAATAGCCTCAACTCTGGACTTGACAATATCCCCGTACAAGGAAGCTTCGTAATACTCCTGATTGACTAAGAGAGGCAGCAAGTGATCCGCATTTAGCTCCTTAAGATTCTCGAGCCGATGGGCCGCCTCCTTCAGTCGAAGGCGCTCGAACGCAAGCACACCAGAACGAAACAAGTCCACGCGATCTTGCTCATGACTGTCATCCAGCGTGAGCCCCTCGATCAATCCAATGAAGCTCCGGGCTGGTCCCCGTTGCTCCTTCGGAAGCCCTTCAATCCAGTCCTTGAGAACCGGATGCGCTTCCTGCGCCTCAACGGCCTTTTGCTGTTTGCGCACCTCGGACCAGGTATCGGAAGCGTCGAGCAGAGCCTTACGCATGAAGTTGCGTAGCGCTATCACGCGCGGGTCGTCTTCCACCAACCGCTGGCGATCACTTGTCGCAATGTCCTCTTGAGCATCTTCATCCAAAAAGTCGGCTTGAATCTGACCCGTAACATACGAACCAAAGATTCGATTGAACCCTAGCTTGTCCAGGATGCTCTCTTGAATCAGTCGGCCACGTGCCAAGACAACGATATTCTTGAGCGACCCGCTTTCTTCTCCTTCAAGCTGAGCAGGCTTCTTGGCCGTTCCGAACCAGCCGCGGACGACCCACGCATGCTCGCCGCCGGCAAGGTCGTCCTTGAGGAGATACCTCTCCACCAAGTTCGGCATAGACGTCCCATCGAGCGCTGGCGTCGGGCCAATTTCCCACAGGTACTCCAGACTCCGAAGATCATCGCGGTCGGAAGGGCCCACCGGATCACCGTTGATCGAGACTTCGAACTGATCACCGTCGGAGCTTTTGAATCCGATCACCGAGAAGCGTCGCGCGAGTCGCTTTCTAAGCGCGTTGACCGTGATCTTTGTGCGCTTGACCTGGAGACCCGTCATGACGAGGGTGGTGCCCTTCTTGGCTATGTCGCCAAGCCAGGGTATTTCGGGCGGATAGTACTCGCCCGTTGCCTTGATGGCTTTTTCGAGATCTGCCACACGGAGCTCGAACGCGTTGGAATCTCCGTCCTTGGTGCTGTACACGCGCACGACGTCGGCGACTGAAAAAACCGACAGTTTTCCGATCCCCTTCCTTCCCATGAACTTCCTTCCGCACGCCGAGGTTCCTCCCTCCGTACCTCGCTTGTCGTAACCCACGGTAAGGAACCTGTCGTTGATCTCGGACAGCCCCATGCCTACACCGTCATCGCTTATCACCAAGGAATCGCCGGCTTGATCGAAAACGATGTGCACATTCTTGGCCTCGGCGTCCCAGCCATTCGCAACGAGCTCGCTGATGACGGCGGCAACATTGCTGTAGAGCCGAATACCCAGATGCTCAAGCACCCGAAAATCGAGTTTCATCCTGAACTTGTTAGTCATCCTTGCGTCCTCTCTCTTTTAGCGTTTTGAGACCTTGGTATGCACGCTGATCTGCTCGCCAATCGCGCGACCCAGCGGCGGCGGTACCGCGTTCCCAATCAGCCGCCCAATCGACAAGAACTCCGGCTCGGCATCCGGGCGAACGAATGCATAGTCACGAGGAAACCCCTGCAGCATCGCGGCCTCTCGCAGCGATATGGCGCGATCCTGGTCGGGGTGGCCGAATCTACCCGTCCCGAAGTTATACGCCTGCGTTGTGATCGTGGGGGCGGGCTCGCTCCACGTCATCCGTGCGTACACACTCTGGAAGGAGGCCCCGGTTGCCCGCGTATGACACGGCGACCGAAGATGAGACGGCCAATCCCGCCACGTGCCTCCAGGCTTCGATGCCCGAATTCTCGCGAGATTCAACGGGGTGAGCGAGCGTGCCTTATGCAGTGGATCAGCCGGATCGGCCTGTCCGGCCTGGAGCTTTGGCAGCCCAGCGATGACGTCTTTGACAGTAACAAAGTTACTCGCATCGTTCGTCTCCGCAGGGAAGCCGATGGGCCCCAAGAGCGATGCCAGCAGTACAAGCCGCCTGCGATGTTGCGGCAGCCCATACTTCGGCCCATAGCATGACTTGTAAGCCACGCTGTATCCGACATCTTCTAGCGCACGGACGAATCTCGCGAAGACTTCGGTCGACTTCAACCCCGGGACGTTTTCCATGGTGACCAGTTCCGGGCGAGTCGCTTCGACCAAGCGCCTAAACTCGTCCAACAAAGGCCACTTTTCATCCCCCTTCGTGTCCGTGCCGCGACGGAAGCTCGAGAATGGCTGGCAGGGCGCGCAGCCCGCCAGGAGCCGAAGGCCTCTTTTCGGCCAAAGCTGCATCAATTCCTCAGCCGATACGTCTTTGATGTCTTTGCAGATGAACTTTGCGCCGACGTTCGCTTCGAACGCGAATTTACACGTTGGGTCTAGGTCGATTCCTGCGCGAACCCTGACGCCTGCCTCCTTGAGTCCGAAGGAGAGTCCGCCGAGGCCGCAAAAGAGGTCAACTGCGTGAACGATGGGGGGGCTCTTCATAGGCAAAGCATAAGCCAACAGTCACCCGTCGTCGATGGGGCGCGAGGACCAAACGTGTAGGGTGGAAATAGGGTGAGAATAGGGTGGAAACGAAAAACGGCCTGCGCTTTAGCAGCGTAGGCCGTTGTTCGAGAAAGGGAATTTGGTCGGGGTAGCCGGATTCGAACCGACGACCACCAGTCCCCCAGACTGGTGCGCTACCAGGCTGCGCTATACCCCGAGAGGTGTGATGCCCCGCCTTGCGGCGGCCTGCGATTATAACGGCTTTGCTTGGCGTTGTCGCTCGCCTTCAGCGCCGCAGCAGCTGCAGGACTTCTTCCAGTTCCATCCGCACCTGCTTGATGATCTGGTTGCTCAGCGCCGATTCCTCGCGGGCGCCAGCGCTTTCCAGGCGCAGGCGCGCGCCGCCGATGGTGTAGCCCTGTTCGTACAGCAGGCCGCGGATCTGCCGCACCATCAGCACATCGTGGCGCTGGTAGTAGCGACGGTTGCCGCGGCGCTTGACCGGTTCCAGGCTGGGGAATTCGGTTTCCCAGTACCGCAGCACATGCGGCTTGACGTCGCACAGCTCGCTGACCTCACCGATGGTGAAGTAGCGCTTTGCCGGTATCGGCGGAAGTTCGCGGTTACTGCCCGGATCCAGCATAGGTCTCCACCCGTTCCTTGAGCTTCTGGCCTGGACGGAACGTCACCACCGTCCTGGCGGAAATCGGAATTTCCTCACCGGTCTTGGGATTGCGACCGGGCCTCTGGTTCTTGCGCCGCAGGTCGAAATTGCCGAAACCCGACAGCTTCACCTGGCGTCCCTGTTCCAGCGCATCGCGCAGCACGTCGAAGAACGCATCGACGAACTCCTTGGCTTCACGCTTGTTCAGACCTACCTCGTCGAACAGGCGCTCGGCCATTTCCGCTTTGGTCAACGCCATGGCACTCCCCCTGTTACTGCCTCAACTGCGAATCCGCGCGTGATGTTCGCGCTCGACGGCGGCCAGCACATCGGCCACTACGGCGTCCACGTCACGATCCGTCAGGGTGCGCGAGTTATCCTGCAAAATCAAGCCCATAGCCAGACTCTTGAACCCGGCTTCGACACCCGGGCCGACGTAGCGGTCAAACAGCTGAACCTCGCGCAGCAGCGGACCGATGCTGGCCCGCACGGTGGCAGCCAGGTCTGCCCAGGCGACCTGCTCGGGCACCAGGAAGGCCAGGTCGCGACGCACCGAGGGGAAGCGCGACAACTCGCCGGCACGCGGCAGCATGCGGGCGGCCAGCGGCGCCAGCGCCAGTTCAAAGGCGAACACGTCCACGTCGATGTCCAGCGCCTTGGCCAGGGCCGGATGCAGCTGGCCGATCCAGCCAATGCACTGCCCGTCGCGGTACACGTCGGCCGAACGGCCGGGGTGGCCATGCGGGCGGACCGAGGGACGGTATTCCAGCTGCGCGCCGCTGGCGGCGGCCAGCGCGGCCAGGTCGCCCTTCAGATCGTGGAAATCGACCTTGCGCGCCGCTTCGCCCCATTGCAGCGCCAGCGCATCGCCACAGACCGCCGCGGCAATGTGCTGGGTCTCGACCGGGGCGGCGCCAGCCTCAGGCGCCGCGGCAAACACCTTGCCGAGCTCGAACAGGCGCACGCGCCCGGCCTGGCGCGCCACGTTCCGGCCCAGCGCGGCCACCAGCCCCGGCAACAGCGCCGGGCGCATCACCGCCAGCTCGGCGCTGAGCGGGTTGGCCAGGGCCACCTGCCCGTCCTGCAGCTGCCACTTGCACAGCAGCTCGCCCTCGACGAAGGCGTAGTTGATCGTTTCCTGCAGGTCGCGGCTGACCAGGTGGGCGCGCGCGGCCGCCTCTTCCAGCACGGTTTCGCTGGGCATGGCAATGCGGCTGGCGCCACCCGGCAACGTGGTCGGAATGCGGTCGTAGCCGTGGATGCGCGCCAGTTCCTCGATGAGGTCCTCTTCGATGGCGATATCGAAGCGGCGGCTCGGCGCCACCACCTCCCAACCGTCGGCCGAAGGCTGCACCTGCATGCCCAGCGCGCGCAGGATGCGCTCGACCTCCGCATCGGCAATCTGCAGGCCAAGTACGCGGGCAACACGGGCACGGCGCAGGGTGATGCGCGCGGTGCTGGGCAGGTGTTCGGGCAGATCGACCTGGGTCACCGGGCCGGGCGTGCCGCCGGCCAGTTCCAGCACCAGGCGCGTCGCCAGCTCGATCGCCTGCGGCGGCAGCTGCGGGTCCACGCCGCGCTCGAAGCGGTGGCCGGCATCGGTATGCAGGCCGAGCTTGCGCCCGCGGCCCATGATCGCCGCCGGCTGGAAATGCGCCGCTTCGAGGAAGACATTGCGGGTCGCGTCGGTCACGCGCGTGTCGAATCCACCCATCAGGCCGGCCAGGCCCACCGGGCGGTCGGCATCGGTGATGAGCAGGAAGCTGTCGTCCAGGGTGACGTCGCGACCATCGAGCAGCTTGAGCGACTCACCGGCGCGGGAACGCCGCGCGGCGATCGGTCCCTTCAGGGTATCCAGGTCGTAGGCATGCATCGGCTGGCCCAGTTCGAGCATCACGTACTGGGTGATATCGACTAGCAGCGACACCGGACGCACGCCGCTGCGGCGCAGGCGCTCGGCCATCCACACCGGGGTATGCGCATCGCCGCGGATACCTTCGATCACGCGCCCACAGAAGCGCGGTGCTTCGGCCCCCGCTTCCAACGCCACATCCACGCGCCGCGACGACACCGCCGGCACCGCGGCGAACTCCAGGGCCACCACTTCGCTGCCGCAGGCGGCGGCCACGTCATAGGCGATGCCGCGCACGCTGAAGCAGTCGGCGCGATTCGGGGTGAGCTTGATCTCGATGCTGGCGTCCGGCAGCCCGAGGTAATCGGCCAGCGGCTGGCCGACCGGAGCGTCGTCCGGCAGCTCGAACAGGCCCGAAGCGTCGGTATCCAGCCCCAGTTCCTTGGCCGAGCACAGCATGCCGTTGGACGCCACGCCGCGCAGCTTGGCCGCGCCGATCTTCAGGTCACCGATCTGCGCGCCGACCATCGCCAACGGCGCGACCAGACCCGGCCGCGCGTTGGGCGCGCCGCAGACGATCTGCAGCAGCTCGCCGCCCCCAGCGTCCACCTGGCACACCTGCAGGCGATCAGCCTCCGGATGGCGCACCGCCTCGACGATGCGCGCAACCACCACTTGTGCCAGCGCCCCGCCCAGCGGCGTGACCTCTTCGACCTCCAGGCCGATCGCGGTCAGGGTCGCCGCCAACGTATCGCGGTCGGCGTCGGTAGGTACGTGGCTGCGCAGCCAGTTCTCGGAGAATTTCATGAGGAGCCGGGAATCGAGAAAAGGGAATGGGGAATCGATGGAGCAGGCGCTGCGGGAAGGCGGAACGGGCCGGGAACCGCTTCACGATTCCCCATTCCCGATTCCCCACTCCCGCCTCAGGCAAACTGCCTGAGGAACCGCACGTCGTTCTCGAAGAACGCGCGCAGGTCGTTGACGCCATAGCGCAGCATCGCGAAGCGCTCCACGCCCAGGCCGAAGGCAAAGCCGGTGTAGCGCTCCGGGTCGATGCCGACGCTGCGCAGCACGTTCGGATGCACCATGCCGCAGCCGAGCACTTCCAGCCAGCGCGTGCTGCCATCAGGCTGCTGCCAGGCGATGTCCACTTCCGCGCCGGGTTCGACGAACGGGAAGTAGCTCGGGCGGAAACGCATTTCAAAGTCGCGCTCGAAGAACGCGCGCACGAACTCGGCCAGCGTGCCCTTGAGATCGGCAAAGGTCGAATGCTCATCGACCAGCAAGCCTTCGACCTGATGAAACATCGGCGAATGGGTCTGGTCGCTGTCGCTGCGGTAGACCTTGCCGGCGGCGATCATGCGCAGCGGCGGCACACCGCCGCCTTCAAGCAGCCGGCTCATGTAGCGCACCTGCACCCCGGAGGTATGCGTGCGCAGCAGGCGGCCGTCGTCGAAGTAGAAGGTGTCGTGCATGGCGCGCGCCGGATGATGCGGCGGGAAGTTCAGCGCCTCGAAGTTGTGCCAGTCGTCCTCGATCTCCGGGCCGTCGGCCAGCTCGTAGCCCAGCCGCGCGAAGATGCCGGTGATGCGTTCCAGGGTCCGGGTGACCGGGTGCAGGCCGCCGCGTTCCTCGCGCCGCCCGGGCAAGGTGACGTCGATGCGTTCGCCAGCCAGGCGCGCATCCAGCGCCGCTGCATCCAGCACCTGGCGGCGTTGCGCCAGCGCCTCGGACACCGCATCGCGGGCCAGGTTGATCGCCTCGCCGGCGGCCTTGCGCTGCTCGGCAGGCAAGGCGCCCAGTTGCTTGAGCTGAGCAGTGATGCTGCCGCTCTTGCCCAGCAGGGCCACGCGCAGGTGTTCCAGCTGCTCGGGCGCCTGCGCCGCCGCGATGTCGGCCAGCGCCTGTCCGGTGAGGGTTTCGATCTCGCTCATGGGCTTTGCACGTGTCCTGCTTGCAATGTCGATCTTGCCGCGTTGCGTCGCGGTGGCCGGGCCGGCCTGCGCCGGCACAAAAAAGAATGGGGAAGGACTCGCGCCCTTCCCCATGCATGCATCTGTTCCTGGCGCCCGCGGCGAACGCGGGCTACCGGAAGACTTATGCCGCCAGCGCGCCCTTTGCCTTTTCAGCCAGCGCCGCAAAACCCGCCGCGTCATGCACGGCGATGTCCGCCAGCACCTTGCGGTCCAGGGTGATGCCAGCCTTCAGCAGGCCGTTCATGAAACGGCTGTAGCTCAGGCCGTTGATGCGGGCCGCCGCATTGATGCGGGTGATCCACAGCGAACGGAAATTGCGCTTCTTCTGCTTGCGGCCGATGTAGGCGTACTGCTGCGCCTTGATGACCGCCTGCTTGGCGACGCGGAAAACCTTGCGACGGGCGTTGTAGTAGCCCTTGGCCAGGGTGAGGATCTTCTTGTGCCGGCGACGCGCCTGCACACCACGCTTTACTCGTGCCATTGTTCAGTCCTCAGAGGTAGGGAAGCATGCGGTCCAGACGGCCCGCATCCTCGGCACGAACGTGGTTCGTCTGCCGCAGGTTGCGCTTCCGCTTGGTCGCCTTCTTGGTGAGGATGTGGCTACGGTTGGCGTGGCCAGCCTTGTACTTGCCGGAGGCGGTCTTGCGGAAACGCTTGGCCGCCGCCCGGTTGGTCTTGATCTTGGGCATTGCAATGTCCTTGATGGATTTGTTCACTGACCAGGGCGGTGGCCCGCGCCACGCTTTCCGTCCATGCCCTCGCCTGCTTGTAAGCTCTTGATTCCTGAGGAACAACAGCCTGTCCTGGCGCCGCTCGCGCGGCATCCCGACGAATCGGGCCGGCCATTATGCCAGCCTGCGGAATGCCTTGCAAATCAGCGGGTTCTGCGGGGTCGGCACGGCAGGCCAGACCCATCGGCCGACGGCGAGCGCCGCCGGCCGCATGCTTCAGCTCTTCTTCTTCGGCGCGATCATCATGACCATCTGCCGGCCTTCCAGGCGCGGGCGCGACTCGATGACGATGTCCTCGCCCAGGTCGGCCTCGAGCCGGGCGGCCATCTCGCGGCCCAGCTCCTGGTGGCTCATCTCGCGGCCACGGAAGCGGATGTTGACCTTGATCTTGTCGCCTTCCTCGAGGAAGCCGCGCATCTTGCGCAGTTTGATCTGGTAGTCGCCCTCGTCCGTGACCGGACGGAACTTCACTTCCTTGATCTCGACCTGCTTGGTCTTCTTCTTGGCCTCGTTGGCCTTTTTCTGCATCTCGAACTTGAACTTGCCAAAGTCCATGATCTTGCAGACCGGCGGGTCGGCCTGAGGCTGGATCTCGACCAGGTCGAGCCCTTCCTCTTCTGCCTTCGCCAGCGCTTCGTCGCGCGACAACACGCCAATCATTTCTCCGTCGCTGCCGATCACGCGGACGCGCGGCACCCGGATTTCCTGATTTCTGCGGTTCTGTTTGTTGTCAGGTGTACTGATGTTGCAATCTCCCAGAGGAATCGAACCGGCACTTCCGGAACATCCAGACGGCCGGGGTTGGCTTACGCGGCGTGCTCGGCGCGCAGGCGTTCGGCGAAGGCTTCCACGGACATCGTGCCAAGATCCTCGCCCGAACGGGTGCGTACCGCAACGGCGCCATTTTCCTTCTCGCGATCGCCCACTACCAGCAGGTAGGGGACGCGTTGCAGCGTATGCTCGCGAATCTTATAGCCGATCTTCTCGTTCCGCAAATCGGCCTGGACCCGGAAGCCTTGATTTGCAAGGACTTTCCTTACAGATTCCACGTATTCAGCCTGGGCATCGGTGATATTGGCCACCACCACCTGCACCGGCGCCAGCCAGGCCGGGAAGGCGCCCGCGTGGTGCTCGATGAGGATGCCGATGAAACGCTCCATCGAGCCGACGATGGCCCGGTGCAGCATGACCGGCTGTTTTTTCTGGCTGTTTTCGTCCACGTACTCGGCGCCGAGGCGGCCGGGCATCATGAAATCCACCTGCATCGTACCCAGCTGCCAGGTCCGGCCGATGGCGTCCTTGAGGTGGTACTCGATCTTCGGCCCGTAGAACGCGCCCTCGCCCGGCAGTTCCTGCCACTCCACGCCGCAGTGCGACAGCGCCGCGCGCAGGGCGCCCTCGGCCTTGTCCCAGGTGGCGTCGTCGCCCAGGCGCTTTTCCGGGCGCAGGGCGATCTTGATCTGGATGTCCTCGAAGCCGAACGCCTGGTACACGGCCAGGGCCTGCTGATGGAAGGCGGTGACCTCGGCCTCGATCTGCGCCTCGGTGCAGAAGATGTGGCCATCGTCCTGGGTGAAGCCGCGCACGCGCAGGATGCCGTGCAGCGCGCCGGAGGGCTCGTTGCGGTGGCACGAGCCGAATTCGCCGTAGCGGATCGGCAGGTCGCGGTAGCTGTGCAGGCCCTGGTTGAACACCTGCACGTGGCCCGGGCAGTTCATCGGCTTGACCGCGTAGGTGCGCTTTTCCGACTCGGTGAAGAACATGTTCTCCTGGTAGTTGTCCCAGTGGCCGGACTTCTGCCACAGCGACACGTCGAGGATCTGCGGGCAGCGCACTTCGCCATAGCCGCTGTCGCGATACACCTTGCGCATGTACTGCTCGACGACCTGCCAGATCGACCAGCCCTTCGGGTGCCAGAACACCAGGCCCGGGGCCTCTTCCTGCAGGTGGAACAGGTCCTGCTGCTTGCCGATGCGGCGGTGGTCGCGCATCTCGGCTTCCTCGATGCGCTTGATGTAGGCATCGAGCTGCTTCTTGTCAGCCCAGGCGGTGCCGTAGATGCGCTGCAGCTGCTCGTTCTTGGCATCGCCGCGCCAATACGCGCCGGAGATGCGGGTCAGCTTGAAGGCCTTCAGAAAGCGCGTGTTGGGCACGTGCGGGCCGCGGCACATGTCCACGTACTCCTGGTGGTAGTACATGCCCATGGCCTGGATGTCCTCGGGCATGTCCTCGATCAGGCGCAGCTTGTAGTCCTCGCCGCGGGCCTTGAAGATCTCGACCACTTCCGCGCGCGGGGTCATCTTCTTGATGACGTCGTAGTCCTGGGCGATCAGTTCGCCCATGCGCTGCTCGATGGCGGCCAGGTCTTCCGGGGTGAACGGGCGCTCGGAGTAGATGTCGTAGTAGAAGCCCTCGGCGATGACCGGGCCGATCACCATCTTGACGTCCGGATACAGCTGCTTGACCGCATGGCCGACCAGGTGGGCGCTGGAGTGGCGGATGATCTCGATGCCCTCCTCGTCCTTGGCGGTGATGATGCGCAGGCTCGCGTCATGGTCGATGACGTCGCTGGCATCGACCAGCACGCCGTCCACCGACCCGGCGATGGTGGCCTTGGCCAGGCCGGCGCCGATCGACTGGGCGACCTGCATGACGGAAACGGGCTGTTCAAACTCGCGGCGGCTGCCGTCGGGAAGGGTGATCGTGATCATGGGCTCGGGCTTTCTGGAGCCGGCGGCGGGGCCGCGGGCGGATGACGGAAGGCGAAGGCGGAGGACCGGGGCGGCGGGCCAAAAAAAAGCGCCACCAGGCGCCGTCGATACGGTGGCCGGTCGGAAGTCAGCGTTGGGCGGTGGTAGTGCTCATGTCGCACGCTAGGCCGGCGTTGCCGCGGGCCACCTGGGCTGGTGAAGTCAGGCCCGCATGGTAAACCAATCGCGGCGCGCCTGCGCGGGCGGCGCGGCAGGGCCGGCGCCGCGGGCCGGGGCGGCCATGGCATGATGCGGCAGCCGTTCCCGCTGTGCGATCCGATGACAAGCAAAGGCAAGGCCACTTCCCTGGACATCGCCTATCTGGCGGGCGTCTCGCAGCCAACGGTCTCGCGCGCGCTGCGCGGCAGCCCCATGGTCAACGAGGAAACCCGGCGGCGCATCCTGAACATCGCCCGGGAGCTGAACTACAAGGTCGACAAGAACGCGTCCAGCCTGCGCCTGCGCAACGCGGGCACGCTGGCGCTGCTGTTCTTTGAAGATCCGACGCCGGACGATTCGCTGATCAATCCGTTCTTCCATTCGATGCTGGGCTCGATCACCCGGGCCTGCGCGCTGCGTGGCTACGACCTGCTGGTGTCGTTCCAGCAGCTGTCGACCGATTGGCAGGCCGACTATGAGGACAGCAACAAGGCCGACGGGATCATCCTGCTGGGCTACGGCGACTATCACGAGTCGCGCGAGCGGCTGCAGCGGCTGGTCGAACAGGGCACGCATTTCGTGCGCTGGGGGGCGGCGCTGCCGGACCAGCCGGGGCTGTCGATCGGCAGCGACAATTTCCAGGGCGGGTTCGACATCACGACCCACCTGCTGCAGCAGGGGCGACGGCGGTTTGCGTTCCTGGGGCACGCGTCGAGTCACTACCCGGAGTTCCAGGAGCGCTACCGCGGGCACGTGGAGGCCATGCGCGTGGCCGGCGTCGTGGCCGAGCCCGGGCTGCAGCACGATGCGATCACCACGGAGTTGTCGGGGCATCTGGCGTGCACGGCGCTGCTGGAGCGCGGGGAGCGTTTCGATGCGGTGTGCGCGGCGAGTGATTTGATCGCGATCGGGGCGATGCGGGCGCTGCGCGAGCGCGGCCTGCAGGTGCCGGGGGATGTCGCGGTGGTGGGGTTTGACGATATTCCGTTGGCGGCTTCGGTGTCGCCTTCGTTGTCCACGGTGCAGCAGGATACGAAGCAGGCTGGCGCGCTGCTGGTGGACAGTCTGATTGCGCTGATCCGTGGCGAGGGGGCGGAGGGGCAGACGATCCCTACGCGGTTGGTGTTGCGGGATTCGTCGGCCGGGTGAGGGTCGTGCGGCTGATGGCAGCACTGTAGGAGCGGCTCTTGTGGCCTTCTCGGCCATCAGCCGCGACCGTGGTCTGTCAGATCGCGGCTTCGCTTGTCGGGGCTGAAGCCCCTCCTACAACGGCCATAGCGCGCTCACCTCGTGCCTCTCGCTTGCGCATCCCGCTCGTCACGGGCGCGCTGCTGGGCCATGGCCTGATCCAGCTGCGCGCGCAAGGCAGGCTGCGTGATCGGCGCTTCCAGCACGAAGACGCGGACGCCGTGAGCGGGCACCTCGGCTTCGAGGCTGGCATTGCGAAGAGGCTGCGCCTTCCCATCGAAGGCATCGCGCCAAGGCCCGGGCTGGAGATATCGATCCGCACGCAGAACCGCCGGGGCATCGCCCTTGTTGAGCATCACCAGCGCAGTCTGGGCGCGACCATCATGCTGATACACGCGATAGAAGATGGCCTGGTCGCCCTGCAATCGCAGGTTGACCTGCAAGCCACGCTGCAGTGCCGGCAGCGACTGGCGCAGGTGAGCAATGCGGCGCAGCGGCGCGAAGATCGGGCTTTGCGGCGCGGCGTCCACGCGCTCCTGGCCGAAGTAGGCGCGGTTGCCGGCGTGCTCGGCGCGACCGCGCATGAAGCCGGTTTCCGATCCGTAATAGATCACCGGAATGCCGCGCGCGGTAAAGAGCCAGTTGTGGGCGTCGATGAAACCGGCATCGCTGGCGTCCAGGCGCGCCATGTCGTGGTTGTCGTAGAAGGTCATCAGCGCGTACGGATTGCGGTACGGGCCTTCTCCCAGGAACAGCGCGCCGTCGAGTTTCTCGAAGCCGGCGCCGCTGCGTCCGAACACTTCGGACAGCGCCCCGCGCAGCGGGAAGTCGAGAACGCTGACGCCGGCATTGCGGCTCCAGGTATGGCGGGCAATGGACGCCGGGTCGTAGTCGAAGGCTTCGCCGAACATGAACAAGCCCGGCTTCTGCGCGCGGATGCGGGCGCTGAAGGCGTGCCAGAAGCTATCCGGCAGCCAGGCGATGGTGTCGATGCGGAAGGCGTCGGCACCCTGCCCCAGCCATTGCAGGTAGGCGCCGGCGAGGTAATCGAGCACCGCCGGGTTGTCCTGGTTGAAGTCGGCCAGCTCGGCCAGGTTGCCGTCGAAGATCGAGCCATCCTTGGCATCAACCGCGCCGATGTTGTTGTAGAAGGCGTGCAGCGGGTTGTGCGCGGGATCGAGCTGCTGCGGCGGCAGGTTCTGGTGGTCGGCCAGCAGCTTGCCGTCGCGATCGAATATCTGCCCGAACTTGGCCTGCTTGCGGGTCATGGTGAAGGCCGGCGAGCCGTGATTGCCGACGATGTCCAGCACCACCTTCAACTGCTGTGCATGCAGCGCGCGGGTAAAACCGGCGAAGTCCAGGCCGGGGCTCGGCAGGTGTTCGTCGAGCTGGTAGAAATTCACGCCCCAGTAGCCGTGGTAGCCGGTCTTGCCGTTGTCGCTGAGGGTACTGTCGCAGCTGACCGGCTTGCCGCCGCTGAAAGGTTCATCGGGGTTGTCGACGATCGGGGTGATCCACACCGCGCCAAATCCCAGGTCGCGGATGTAGCTGGCGTTGTCCACCACGCCCTTGAAGTCGCCACCGAGGTAGCCGATGTTGCCGTCGATGCCATCGGGGCAACGCACCGGAATGTCGAAGGTGCGGTGTTCGCCGCCCTGCTCGCGATGGTCGTTGCCCGGGTCGCCATTGACGAAGCGGTCGGTCACCACGAAGTACACCGCATCGGCGGCGAACGGCTCCAGCGTGCCGTAGTAGTCCGGCGAGGCGGCTTGCGCCGGCGCGGCCAGCAACGCGAAGAGAATGCCCAGCGCAACAGACGAACGAACTTGCATCAAACCGGCTCCGATACGGAAGGAACGCGCAGTGCACACAGGCCGGCCAGCAGCAGGCTGCAGCCTCCCAGCACCAGCACGCGCATGGGCTGGCCCTCGAACAGCGTGCGCAGCACAAAGCCGAGCGCGCTGGCCGCGACCAGTTGCGGGATCACGATGAAGAAATTGAAGATGCCCATGTACACGCCCATCTTCGCCGCCGGCACGCTGTCGGACAGCAACGCATAGGGCAGCGACAGGATCGAGGCCCAGGCAAAGCCGACGCCGATCATCGACAGCAGCAGCCAGTGCGGGTCGCGGATGAACATCAGCGAGATCAGGCCCAGCCCGCCCAGCCACAGGTTGACCAGGTGGCTCCAGCGCAGGCCGATCGTGCGCACCATCGGCGGGATCAGCAGCGCGGCCAGTGCGGCAAAGCCGTTGTAGGCACCGAACAGCACGCCGACCCAGTTGGCGCCTTCGTTGTAGGCCGCCGAGCCCGGATCGGTCGCACCGAAGTGGCTGCCGGCCACCGCTGCGGTGGTGTAGATCCACATTGCGAACAGCGCGAACCAGGAGAAGAACTGCACCCAGGCCAGTCGGCGCATCGCCTGCGGCATGGCGCGCAGATCGCCGACGATGGCGGCCAGCATGTGCGTGCCCGGCAGCTTGCGCGCCAGCCACAGCAACAGGCCATAGCCGACGCACAAACCCGCCAGCACGTAGAGCATGCGATCGCCCTGGCGCCAGGCGATCGCAACAGCCAGGCCCACGCCGATCAGCAACCACAGCGCGATCTGCCGCGCCGGCGGCGGACCGGCCGGCGTGCCGTGGGCATGGGCTACCGGCGGCTCGGCATCATCGAAGCTGGCCAGCTGCTGCGGCGAATACTCGCGCGTGCTCAGCACCGTCCAGCTGATCGCCAGCAACAGCACCGCAGCGCCGAAATAGAACGCATAGCGCACGGTGTCGGGCACTTCGCCCGGCCCGGCGGTATTGGCCACGCCAAAGTGCGCCAGCAGGTACGGCAGGAAGCTGGCGACGATGGCGCCCACGCCAATGAAAAAGCTCTGCATCGCATAGCCAGTCGGCCGCTGTGGTGGCGCCAGCTGGTCGCCGACGAAGGCGCGGAACGGTTCCATCGAGATGTTGATCGACGCATCCAGCACCCACAGCGTGCCGGCGGCGATCCACAGCGTCGGCGAGTTCGGCATCACCAGCAGCGCCAGCGTGGTGAACAAGGCACCCAGCATGAAGTACGGGCGACGCCGGCCCCACCGTGTCCAGGTGCGGTCGGACAGATAGCCGATCACCGGCTGCACGAGCAAGCCGGTCAGCGGCGCGGCAATCCACAGACCGGGCACCGCGTCCATCGGCGCGCCCAGAGTCTCGAAGATGCGGCTGGCGTTGGCGTTCTGCAGCGCGAAGCCGAACTGGATGCCCAGGAAGCCGAAGCACATGTTCCATATCTGCCAGAACGACAGCGTGGGCTTGCGCGTCATGGCGCGGCCTCCGCGGCCGTCGGCACGGGCGACAAGTGCAGACCGAGCACGCGGGCGTCGTTGACCACGCCGTCGCGGCCACCCTGCCCGCCCGTGTAATGGGCGAAATGCGCCAGCGCGCTCATGTTGAAACCTTCTTCCAGGGAGATGTGGCAGGCGCCGGGGCCGGCATCGAATTCGACCAGCGTCGAATCCTGCACTCCCACGCTGTGCGGCATCACCACCGGCCGCAGCTGGTCGGCCCGGCCCTCGCAGCGGATGCGCAGTTGCTTCACCGCCGCGGTGACGCCGGTGTTGATCGGCCCGTGCTGGTTCTCGAAGCGCAGCCGTGCGCGCCAGGTGCCGGCGTGCGGGGCGGTCCATTGCCAGTGACTGGAACCGGGCAGGGACTGCTGCGCGCCAATGCAGGTTTCGTCGCTGGGCAGCGATTCCAGTGCACCCGCGCGCCGGGTCAGACGCAAACAGGTAGCCGCGCCCGGGGCGACACTGAGCCGCCGCGTGCCGGCAGGCTGGGCGACGCCATCGCGCCACAGCACGTGGTCGGGCGGCACCTCGATCGTCCAATCCTTGCCGGCAGCCACCGGTTGCGGCGCCGCGGGCGTGGCCGGGGCGAAGCGTTCTGCCGGCTGCGGCGGCGCGCTGGCCCCGCTGCGCGTGGCCGTCAGGTGCACCACGGTTTGCGCAGCGCGGGTGTCGGTCCTGGCAGCGACTAGCAGGTCACCGTCGATGCGCGCCGGGCGCACCAGCACGTAGCGATGGCCGCCATCGTCCAGGGTGATGCGGTCTCGCTCGCCAAACAGCATTGGCACCAATGCGGCTGGCAGTTTCGGCGCGACGCGGCCGTCGGCCTCCACCCCAAACACACCCTCGCGCACCATCGCCAGGTAGCCGGCCACCGACCACAGCTGGCGCTGCGAATTGACCACCGGCCCACTCAGCGCGCCGTCGTCCACGTGCACGGCCTGGCTGAGCATTTCGTAGTTTTCCATGTTCGAGCCGGCCAGCGCCGCGCCGCGCAGGATGGATTCGATCTCCAGCGCAATGCGCGGTGCATCGTCGAGTCGACGCGCCGCACGCAGGGAATAGGCGCTGACGAACGGCCAGATCGCGCGGTTGTGATAGATCGGCTGCGCCGACTCCTGCGGCCACACCACCGGGCTGCCGGCCGCGGTGACCGGATAGTTCGCCAGGGCACGGCGTGCGCGTTCGGCCGGGAATACATCGGCCAGCACGCCGAGCGACAGGCCGAGCAGGTCGTACTTGGCAACCGGCAGCATGGCCACGCCCGTGCCGTGTTGATCGCGCGCACCGGCCGGGCCGAGGTAGCTCATGTACTGCCCGTCCTGCTCGCGCCAGAAGCGCTGGTTGATCTGCTGGCGCAGCGCATCGGCCCACTGACCATATTGCGCCGCACGCGCATCGCCGCGCTGGCGCGCGAGATCTTCGGCCATGCGCAAGGCCTGGTAGTGCAGCACGTTGGTCGACAGTGCGTAGGACTCGCCAATGAAACGCACGTCCTGCGCGGTCCAGCCCGGGTAGGTCTGCTCACGCCAATCAAGGAAGGAAGTCTCGCCGCGGTACAGGCCCACGGCCGGGTCGAAGGCGTACTGCCGGTCTTGCGCCAGGGTGCCCTGCAAGGCCTGCCAGACCTCGTCGGCAAAGGCGGGATCATCGAGCAGGCCGCGCGCGCCCAGGAACCAGACCACGCGGTCGGTACTGATCGGCCAGCTGCCGCCCGAACCGGTGTCCTGCGCGACGAACAGCCCCGGCGTGCGTCCATCGCGCGCCGGGGAGAGCTTGAAGCGCAGCGACTGGCGGGTGCGCACCGGATCGACCCGCGCCAGCGCCAGGTCGGCGGCGAAACTCATGTCGCGTGTCCACACATAGGGCCAGCGCGCGCCGGTCTGGAAGCACGCGCAAGGCACCGGCCGGCCTTCGTCGAACGCGGGATCGACAATGGCCTGCACGCGGTTGGCGTCCAGCTCCTGTTGCGCCAGCGCGAACAACGCGTCGAACAGCACGCTGGCGGTGTCGCTGCGCGATGCGGGCGCGGCGATGCGCACGTCCTGGCCGGGCGCGCGCAGCAGATAGCCGCCATCGGCAGCGGTCTCGGCGCGCGCATGGCGGCCGTCGAATTGCAGATCGTCCGCAGCCACGGCCGATCCTGCCGTCGTCCCGAAGGCGACGGCCAGGCAGATCATCTTCAGCATCGAAGCGGCAAACCGGTTCGCACCGGCCAGCCTCCCTCCCTCTTTGCCCGCGTTGTCAGGATGCACCGGTCCTCTGGCGCAGCTCGCGGCCCCCTCCCAGGCGGCCTGCCCACATGGTAGGCATGGGCATGCGCGGCGCGTCCAGCCTGCATACGTATTCATTGCCGGGCGCGCGGTGCCCGCGCGCCTCGCCGCTATAGTCCGTGCAGATCACGCGGTCGCCTTGGGAGGGGAAATGCCGACGTCGTTCCAATGGTTGCGCGCGGCTGCGTGCCTGCTCGCCGCCCTGGCCTTCGCGCCGCTGCATGCCGAACCTGTCACCGTCGCCACGGTTGAATCGCCGGGCAAGGTCCTGCGCGTGGAATTGCAACTGGACGGCGGCCAGCCGAGCTACCGGGTGTGGCGCCTGGGTGATGCGGTGGTCGGCAGCTCGCGGCTGGGCTTCCAGCTGCGCGATGGCCGCCTGGACCGCGACCTGACGGTGCTGGCGCAAGCCAGTCGCAGTTTCGACGAGACCTGGGAACAGCCCTGGGGCGAACGCCGCTTCATCCGCAACCACTACAACGAGCTCAGCGTGAGCCTGGGCGAGCGCTCCGGCGCGCGCCGGCGCTTCGACGTGGTGTTCCGCGTCTATGACGACGGCCTGGGCTTCCGCTACCGGTTCCCGCAGCAAGCCGGGCTGCGCGAGGCGATCATCGATGACGAACTGACCGAGTTCGACATCGCGCCCGAGTCCACCGCTTGGTGGATCCCGGCCGGCGAACCGATTCACTACGAATACCTGTACCGGCGCACGCCACTGGCCGAAGTGCCGCTGGCGCACACGCCGATCACCTTGCGCAGCCGCGACGGCCTGCATGTGTCCATCCACGAGGCGGCGCTGGTCGACTATGCCGGCATGTGGCTGCGCCGCAGCGAGGGCCAGCGCCTGCGCGCGCAGCTCTCGCCCGCGGCCGAGGGCTGGAAGGTGCGGCGCAGCCTGCCCTTCGATACGCCCTGGCGCACCCTGCAGATCAGCGACAGCGCCGGTGGGCTGGTCGAGTCCAGCCTGATCCTCAACCTCAACGAACCCAACAAGCTTGGTGACGTGGGCTGGGTGCACCCGGCCAAATACATCGGTGTGTGGTGGTCGATGCACCTGAACCAGGAAACCTGGAGCACCGGCCCCAAGCACGCAGCCACCACCGCCAACACCAGGCGCTACATCGACTTTGCCGCCAGGCACGGCTTCCGCGGCGTGCTGGTGGAAGGCTGGAACCCCGGCTGGGACGGCGACTGGGTCGGCAATGGCAACGGCTTCGACTTCACCCGCGCCACGCCGGATTTCGACATCGAGGCGCTGTCGGCCTACGCCGCGCGCAAGGGCGTGCACCTGATCGGCCATCACGAGACCGGCTGCGCGATCGACCACTACGAGGACCAGCTGGGCGCCGCGCTCGACCTGTATGCGCGGCTGGGCGTGGACGTGGTCAAGACCGGCTACGTCTGCGACGACGGCCAGGTCGAACGCCGCAACCCGGCCGGCGGTCCGCCGTGGCGCGAATGGCACGACGGCCAGTTCATGGCCCGCCACCATCTCAACGTGGTCGAGCAGGCGGCACAGCGCCATATCGCCATCAACGCGCATGAGCCGATCAAGGACACCGGCCTGCGCCGCACCTACCCGAACTGGATGTCGCGCGAAGGCGCGCGCGGCATGGAATACAACGCCTGGGGCCAGCCGCCCAATCCGCCCGAGCACGAGGTCAACCTCGTATTCACCCGTCTGCTCGCCGGGCCGATGGACTACACGCCGGGCATCGTCAGCCTGCGCGGCCGCAATGGTCAGGCCATTCCGAGCACGCTGGCGCGGCAGCTCGCGCTGTATGTGACTCTGTACAGCCCGCTGCAGATGGCCGCCGACCTGCCCGAGCACTACGAGCAGCACCGCGATGCGTTCCGCTTCATCGAGGACGTGGCCGTGGACTGGGACGACACCCGCGTGCTGGGCGGCGAGGTCGGCGACTACGTCACCATCGCGCGCAAGGATCGGAACAGTCGCGACTGGTTCCTGGGCAGCATCACCGACGAACACGGCCGCGTGTTGCCGGTATCCCTTTCCTTCCTGGAACCGGGTGTGCGCTATCGCGCGGAGATATACCGCGACGGTGAAGGCGCGGATTTCCGCAGCAATCCGTTTGCCTTCGTGCGCGAGACGCGCGAGGTCGGCAGCGGCGATTCGATAGTGTTGACGCTGGCACCCGGTGGCGGTGAAGCGATTCGGTTTACGCCTTTGTAGTGCAGCCAATGCCGCGGCCGGAACCGATTCCAGCCGCATGAGCTGCATTGAATACGTATGCAGGCCGGTCTATACGGCCGACACACTGCCTACCATTACCCGCAGTCGCGCACCGTCTTGGTTGCGACGCGCCACCCCCCGGGGGGCGACACAAATCGAATGACAACATTGCCTGGGAGGGGAAAATGTTGAACCACAAGCACAGCGCGCTCAGCCTCGCGCTGGCCGCCGCGATGATGCCGATGCTGGCGTCCGCGCAGTCGGCCGATCCGGCTACCGCCGATACCACGCCGCAGCAGAACACCGGCTCGGTCACCGACCTGGATACCGTCGAAGTCACCGGCATCCGCCGCGGCATCGAGAGCGCCATCGCGGTCAAGCGCGACGCCACCTCGGTGGTCGAGGCGATCTCGGCCGAGGACATCGGCAAACTGCCAGACATCTCCATCGCCGAATCGCTGGCACGCCTGCCTGGCCTGTCCGCGCAGCGCGTGGCCGGCCGCGCGCAGGTCATCAGCATCCGCGGCCTGTCGCCGGACTTCGCCACCACCCTGCTCAACGGCCGTGAAGTCGTCAGCACCGGCGACAACCGCAGCGTCGAGTTCGACCAGTACCCGGCCGAGCTGATGAACGGCGTCACCGTGTACAAGACCCCGGATGCGGCACTGGTCGGCCAGGGCCTGTCCGGCACCATCGACATGCAGACCGTGCGCCCGCTCAGCTTCGGCGACCGCGTCATCACCGTCGGCGGCCACTTCCAGAACAATTCGCTGGGCAAGGCGGCCAACGTCGACCCCAACGGCAACCGCTTCAACGCCAGCTACATCGATCAGTTCGCCGACGGCAAGTTCGGCATCTCGATCGGCTATGCGCATACCGACACGCCGATCCAGGAAAACCAGGTGGGCCTGTACGAGCCGTGGAGCACCGAGAACACCGACCAGGGCTTCCGCCCCGGCGTTCCGGCCGGCACCTACTACAGCGACGGCATCAAGGCCCTGCGCCGCACCGGCAACGCCAAGCGCGACGCCGTGATGGCCACCGTGCAGTTCCGCCCGTCCAACGCCTGGACCAGCACGCTCGACGCCTTCCACACCGAAGCCGAGCAGATCGACACCGCCAACCAGTTCGAGGTCAGCCTCGGCAACTACAACGGCGGCTACAGCCCCGGCCTGGCCGTGAGCAACCTGCAGGTCAACGGCAACAACACGATGACCGGCGGCACCGCCAGCGGCGTGTACCCGCTGGTGCGCGGCATGTACAACAAGCGCGAAGACAAGATCGACGCGTATGGCTGGAACAACGAGTTCACCTTCGACTCGGGCGTGCGCATCAGTGCCGACCTGAACTACTCCAAGGCCACCCGCGAGGAGCTGAGCCTGGAGAACAACACCCAGATGGCGCCGATGCCGCAGCTGGATACGGTCAACCTGACCTACCACAGCAACGACTTCTCCCAGCTGGTGCCCGGCCGCGACTATTCCGATCCGAACTCGCTGTACCTGACCAACACCATCTATGGCTCCGGCTACGGCAAGGTGCCGAGCGTGGAAGACCGGCTGAAGGGCGCCCGCCTGCAGGCCAGCTTCCCGATGCCCGAAGCCTTGGGCTGGATCCGCGACCTGGACGTGGGCGTCAACTACGCCGACCGCGAAAAGCACAAGGAACAGCCGGAAGGCAACATCAACCTCGGCGCGCAAGGCGACAGCACCATCGCCAGCGACCTGCAGTACAGCCCGGTCAATCTCGGCTTTGCCGGCATCGGCTTCATCCCGGCCTGGAACGTGCCGGCGGCGGTGGACCGCTACATGACCTTCCAACCGGTGGACGACCTGTCCTACCTGGTCTCCAAGGCGTGGACGGTGAACGAGAAGATCACCACCGCCTGGGTCCGGGCCAACCTGGATGCCGACCTGAGCGACAGCGTGAGCCTGCGCGGCAATTTCGGCGTGCAGCTGCAGCACGCCGACCAGTCGTCCAAGGCCAACTACTGGGACGGCACCCAGCCTGCCGGCAGTGAAGTTCGTCCCTTTGAAGCAGGCAAGGATTACGACGACTGGCTGCCGAGCATGAACCTGGCGTTCCTGTTCCCGCACGACCAGACCGTGCGCTTCGCCCTGGCCAAGCAGGTCGCCCGCCCGCGTGTGGACCAGATGCGCGCTTCGCTGGAGTTCGGCGTGGACTCGTCCACCGGCAAGCCCGGCGCCAGCGGCGGCAACCCGCTGCTCGACCCGTGGCGCGCCAATGCGCTGGATATCTCCTACGAGAAGTACTTCGGCGAGAAGGCGTATGTGGCTGCGGCGTTCTTCTACAAGGACCTGAAGAGCTACATCTACACCCAGAGCCGCGACGACTACGACTTCTCGGCGTTCGTGGCCGACTACGTGCCGCCGCCGGGTGGCGCGCCGGTGCAGACCATCGGCACGTTCACCGCGCCGGAGAACGGCAAGGGTGGCACGCTGCGCGGCCTGGAGCTGACCGCTTCGCTGCCGCTGGACATGCTGTGGTCGCCGCTGCGCGGCTTCGGTGTGCAGGCCAGCGCCACCTTCAACGACAGCGACGTGAAGATCCGCGATCCCGACAGCGCTTCCAGTGTGGGCAGCGGCGCCATTGACCTGCCGGGCCTGTCCGACCGCGTGTACAACTTCACCGCCTACTACGAGAACAAGGGCTTCGAGGCGCGCGTGAGCCAGCGTCGTCGCTCCGACTTCATCGGCGAGATCGGCAACTTCAACGGCAACCGCACGCTGCGCTACGTGGTCGGCGAAAGCGTCACCGACGCGCAGGTCAGCTACAGCTTCGGCGATTCGCTGGAAGGCCTGAGCATCCTGCTGCAGGTGAGCAACCTGACCAACGCGCCGTACCGCACCTATGCCGGCACCAAGGATCGGCCGCTGGAGTACATCGAGTGGGGCCGCACCTACCTGATGGGCGTGACGTACAAGTTCTGACCCCCCCAAGGTGAAGAAGGAAGGGCCCGCTGCCTTGGCAGCGGGCTTTTTCTTTGCGCGCTCAATCGCCCGGTGCCGGCGGGCAGCAGACCACGCGAGCCAGGTATTGGCGCGCGGCTTGTCGGGTTTGCGCGGCCTCGGCCTTGAGCCATTCGCGGAAGCGCACGATCTTGTCCTCCTGGCAGCGCGCCACCTGTGTGGTGAACGAGAACGTGCGGCCGTCGGAGGCGACAAAGTTGTGCGCGGGTACCAGCGCGCCGCTGCGCAGCTCATGCTCGAACAGCAGCGGCGAGCCGATCGCCACGCCCTGCCCGGCCACCGCGGCGGCGATATCCAGATGCTCGGCGGACAGACGCGTGCCGAACTTGCCGGACAGGTCGGCCAACGGATAGCCCCGTGCCCGATACCACAGCCGCCACCAGTCGGGCCGCCCCAGCAGCGGCACATCGAGTGGCTGGGTGGGATCTTCGATCGCGGCTGCGGCGCGGCGCAAGGCGGGCGCACACAGCGGCAGGAACACATTGGGGAATAGTTCGACCGAATGCAGCCCAGGCCAGCGGCCGTGACCGTGGCGAATGGCCGCATCGAAGCGGCCGCTGGTCAGGTCCTGCGCCTGCGCCGACAGATCGAGCTCCACGGTCAGATGCGAGTGCTGCGCACGGAAGCGGCCGAGGCGCGGCGTCAGCCAACCGGTGCCCAGGCTGGGTGGCGTGGTCAGGAAGAGACGCGTCTGCTCGCGCTCTTCGGCGTGGTTGCCGCGCAGCGGTGCAAGCGCGCGGGTCGCTTCCTCCGCCATGCGGCGCCCAACGATGGTCAATTCGACGTATTGCGCGTGACGCATGAACAGCCGCACGCCGATCTGCGTCTCCAGCTGCTGCACGTGATGACTCACCAACGCGGCGCTGGTCTCCAGTTCCTGTGCAGCGCGCGCAAAGCTGCCCAACCGCGCGGCCGCCTCGAAGGCCCGGATCGCGACGAGCGATGGCGTGGGTGGGACCTCGACCTTCAACCTGGCTTGGCCTGGCGAGCGGAACCCGGATGGTAACGCTCGCCGGGCCGGCGCCACCAGTTGTTACACCTTGCGTACCTCGGTGGCGGCAGGGGCCAAGGGTCGTCCGTCCTTCGACGCCGGGGCCATGTAGGGCACGGGCTTGCCGGTCCGCCTGTCCACCAGGACTGAGTGACGTTCGCCGGGCGCGAACAGATGGCGCTCTCCCCACTGGCGCAGCGCCATTACCACCGGGAACAGGCTTTCGCCCTGCGCCGTCAGCACGTACTCCTGATATGCCGTGCCATCGGAAGCCGCCCGCGTTTCGAGAATGCCGGCGTCCACCAGCTTGCGCAGGCGGTCGGCCAGGATGTTGCGAGCCATGCCCAGGCTGCGCTGGAAATCGCTGAAACGGCGCAGGCCATCGAAGGCATCGCGCACGATGAGCAGCGACCAGCGATCGCCCACAACGTCAACGGCGCGCGCTACGGGACAGGGTTCGTCAGTGACGGAGTTGCGAGCTGGCATGGCCTTTCCTGTGGACGAGTGGAGCGGACGCGGTTGCATTTTAAAACCGCTTGCCCTAGCCTCCAACCAGTTTTGTTTTGCAACCGGTACGGGCCATGGTCATTCGCTCCCCTTCCCTCTCGGCACTGCCTGCGCGGCGTTGCCGCATGTCACGCGGCCAGGTGCTGCTGTTTGCCACCGCCAGCGGCCTGAGCGTGGCGAACGTGTATTACGCGCAGCCGCTGCTGGATGCGTTGGCGCTCGACTTCGGCATCCAGCCCGGGCTGGTCGGTGGCGTGGTCACTGCGACCCAGGTGGGCTGTGCGTTGGCCTTGTTGCTGCTGGTGCCGCTGGGCGACCTGGTGGAGCGGCGCCGGTTGATGGCGATGCAATTGCTGGCGCTGGTGGCGGCCCTGCTCGCAGTCGCACTGGCGCATTCCGTGTCCGCGCTGCTGGCCGCCATGTTTGCCGTGGGCCTGCTGGGCACCGCGATGACGCAGGGGCTGATCGCCTATGCGGCCATCGCTGCGCAAGCGCACGAACAAGGCCGGGTGGTCGGTGCCGCGCAAGGCGGCGTCTTCATCGGCCTGTTGCTGGCGCGGGTCTTTGCAGGAGGCATCACCGACCTGGCCGGCTGGCGCGCGGTATACCTTTGCGCCGGATTCCTGATGCTGGCGATGGCATTGCCGCTATGGCGAGGGTTGCCTGTCCTGCCCCCACGCTCGGATGCCATGCGCTACCCGCAGCTGATCGTATCGATGTGGACGATGCTGCGGGAGCGGCTTCTGCAGGTACGCGGCATGCTGGCACTGCTGATGTTCGCTGCCTTCAACATCTTCTGGAGCGCGCTGGTATTGCCGCTGAGTGCCCCACCCTATGGCTTCTCGCACACAAGTATTGGCGCATTCGGGCTGGTGGGCGTGATCGGCGCGCTGGCTGCCACGCGCGCCGGCTATTGGGCCGACCGCGGCTACGGCCAGCGCACCAGCGCGGCGGCGTTGGTACTGCTGCTGTTGGCGTGGTGGCCGCTGTCGATGATGGAGCAGTCGCTATGGGCGTTGGTGGTCGGCATCGTGTTGCTCGACCTGGGCGGCCAAGCATTGCATGTCACCAACCAGAGCCTGATTTTCCGCGTCCGGCCCGAGGCGCACGGCCGGATGGTCGGCCTGTACATGCTGTTCTATTCGGTCGGCAGTGGACTGGGGGCACTCGGCACGACCATCACCTATGCGCGGGGTGGGTGGCAGGGTGTATGCCTGCTGGGCGCGGGGGTCAGCCTGATGGCCCTGCTGTTCTGGTGGGCGACGCGGCGCTGCATTCCGGCCGCGATCGATCACGAATGAAACGGAGGCCCGGGCCTCCGGTTCTGCCCTTGCCAGTGCTCAGCCGCGACGCGCGCAATACATGGCGTGCCCGGGCAAGCGCAGTTCGCCGTTTTCGGCAGAGCCCGCATCCGGCCCCGGTACCGCGACCGATTCCCACGTGCCTTCCGGCAGCAGGGCCGTGATCGGTTCGGCCGACAGGTTGAACGCCAGCAGCAGCACCTCATCACCCAGTTGGCGCTCGAACAGCAGCAGCGGCTCGGCGGTTTCATGGAAGCGGATGTCGCCCTGCAGCAGCACCGGCATCGTCCGGCGCCAGGCCAGGAAGTGGCGGAAGGCATTGAGCACCGAGTCCGGCTGGCGCGTCTGCGCTTCGACCGACAACATCCGGTGGTCTTCCGGGATTGGCAGCCACGGCGTGGTCGAGCTAAAGCCCGCCTGCTGGCCGTCATTCCACGGCAGCGGCGTGCGGCAGCCATCGCGGCCCTTGAAGTTCGGCCAGAAGGTGATGCCGTAGGGGTCCTGCAAGGCCTCGAACGGCACGTCGGCCTCGCCCAGGCCCAGCTCTTCGCCCTGGTACAGGCAGATCGAGCCGCGTAGCGAACACAGCAGCGCGGCCAGCAGCCGCGCCAGACGCGGATTGGCCGGATGCCCGCCCCAGCGCGTCACCGCGCGCTCCACATCGTGATTGGAGATGGCCCAGCACGGCCAGCCTTCGGTCATCACCGCTTCCAGCCGCGACACCGTGTTGCGAATGTAGGCGGCGCTGAAATCCTGCACCAGCAGCTCGAAGCTGTAGCCCATGTGCAGGCGGCCGGAGGTGGTGTATTCGGCGGTGGTGGCCAGCGAATCCTCCGACGAGATCTCGCCCAGGCTCACTGCGCCGGGGTACTGGTCCAGCAGCGCGCGCAAGCGCTCCAGGAAGGCCAGATTCTCCGGCTGCGTATTGTTGTAGTAGTGGTACTGGTAGGCGTACGGGTTGTCCGGGCTGAAACCCCGGCCGACACGCTTGTCCGCCGGCTTGGGCGGGTTGTCGCGCAGCTGCGCGTCGTGGAAGCAGAAGTTGATCGCGTCGAGGCGAAAGCCGTCAACGCCGCGGTCCAGCCAGAAGCGCACGTTATCCAGCGTGGCCTGCTGCACCGCCGGGTTGTGGAAGTTCAAATCCGGCTGGCTGGCGAGGAAGTTGTGCAGGAAGTATTGCTCGCGCCGTGGCTCCCATTGCCAGGCGACGCCGCCAAACAGCGACATCCAGTTGTTCGGTGCGGTGCCGTCTTCGCGCGGGTCTGCCCACACGTACCAGTCGGCCTTGGGATTGTCGCGGCTCTGCCGGCTTTCGCGGAACCACTCGTGCTCGATCGACGTGTGGCTCAGCACCTGGTCGATCATCACCTTCAAGCCCAGGGCGTGCGCCTTGGCGAGCAGACGGTCGAAGTCATCCAGTGTGCCGAACAGCGGATCGACGTCGCGGTAATCGGCGATGTCATAGCCGAAATCGGCCATCGGCGACTTGAAGAACGGCGAGATCCAGATCGCGTCCACGCCGAGCGAGGCGACGTAATCCAGGCGTTCGATAATGCCGGGCAGGTCGCCGACGCCATCACCGTTGGCATCCAGGAAACTGCGCGGGTAAATCTGATAGATGACGGCGCCGCGCCACCATGGAGTCTGCGACATCGAGCCCCCCTCCGGGCCTGGAAGCCCCGAAGAGAAGACGGGACTCGAACGAACCCGGTTAGCTTAGCGTCGGTGTCGCGGCGGGGGGCCGGCCTGCATACGTATTCAAGCCGACACCGGTCGCAGAGCGCACTACAGCGCGGCGTTGGGCGGCAGTGTGATCACGGTGACGCCGTCGATCATCGCCACGACCTTGCCGTCGCCGTCGGAGACCAGCGTGGCAGCGGGTGGGCGATCTGCCGGGCCCGGGCAGCCGACGAGGATGGTGGTGTGGTCGAGGAAGTCTGCGACTGCCGGGGTTTCGCCCAGGCGGCGGCAGGGGTCGCCTGGATTGGGGTAGCCGTCGCCGAAGGGGCGGAGGGTGGCGGGCCAGGTGAAAGATGACGAGCTGTTCGTGGCCGAGTCCTGGGCATTGGCGGTGGAGCTGGTTGAAGTCGCGGCGGTGGGGGCGCCGGTGGCTGCTGCGCCTTGATGGATGTCGCGCTGGCAGGCGCATAGCAAGGTGGCGGCTATCAGTGCGGGGACGGCGAGGCGCGTGTGGATCGCGGAGAGAGGACGCATCGGAGCACTCTGCAGGATGTGGGATGCCGGTGGATTATTCCGCTGGGTACATGGGCTTGGCGTCACGATGGTGTGTCTGCGGATCGCCTAGCCTCGGTGCTTGGAACGTTGTCTTCACCTGGGCGCGGCGTGGTCTTACGGAGTGGATGGTCAGGCTGGTGGTTCCTGGAGCATTGGAGGACCATCATGGCTACTCGCGAAAACCCGCAGCAGGATCAGAGTTCCGGCGTTGGCGAACAGAACCGCGAACCTAAGACGCCGAATGGCGGGCTCAATGAAGAGATTGGGGAGCTGGAGCCGGATGCGGCGGAGGATGAGGATGAGTTGCCGGGGAAGGCTGGGGGTGGATTGGTTGGGGGTTGAGGGTAGTACCTCTCTTCGGCCTGAAGATCGAAACTGAAAAAGCCGGCTCAGGGCTGGCTTAGGTAGCTGGACTTGCACCACCGAGTCAGCGGGTGGCACAAGCGGGTCAGGTGAAGGATGCCAGGAGCGGCTCGTTGTGAACGCGAGCCGCCTGGGTCATGCCAGCGAGCCGGCGCCAGTCGTTGCCCATGCGGCCGCCGGCGGGGGAGGGGAATATTTGGCGCCCGACAAGCTGGCCGAGGCTGTCGCTAAGATCTGCTAATCCTAGCTGGCCCTGTTAAATCTGCACGATTTGGATTAGCGGCTCAGATACTTCTCCTACCGCCTCGACGCCCCACAATGCCTGCATTAGGGACTCCCCAAGATACTCCTTCAGCTGGCCTGACGGCCGCGACCTGCCTATAGCAGCGCCTACTCGTGCAGTCCAATGAACATTCTTTGGATCCAGGACCGAGGAAATCTCGTTTATAACCGCCTTGAGATCAGCGCTTTTCCGATCCCACTCCGGCGCACCTGCCAGGATTCCCGCCTTCTCACCAAAAGCAGGAGACTTTTCCACCAACAGTTCGACTGCTTGTTCCCAAGAAAGGCCAAGGTCGCCAAGAACCTCGTCTGTAATATAGAGGTTCTCAGCCTCACGGCACTCAAGAACAAGATATGGAACGAACGTTTGGGGATATTGCCGACTCGGCCTCGGTGCCACCTTGTCTCCGTCCAGCAAAGCATAGCCACTCGGCGTTCCGTCGTTGTCGCGTATCGCACACATGACACGTTCGAGTGCGCGCTGAAATTTAATCACTTCGTCGCTGCCGTGTGCAGGAACGACAGCGATGCGGACTTGGTGCCGACGCGGAACCTCGCTCCATAGCCGATAGTCATCGTCCCCCTCGACGATAAGGAGTGGAGACCCGAATAGCGCTCCCATTAGCGCATGTCCGCCCAGGCAAGAAGAAATCTCTCTCACATGATGGGTCACTTCAACGGCAGCGAAATCCCGTTGAGACTTGGTCAAATAGATGAGACCGACCTTTTCCGATCCGAACTGTGCAATTGCCGCTAACAGAGCGGTACTGTGGGAGGAGATGACAAGCTGGACGCCATAAATCTCGACCAACTTCACCAAAAAATATGCTAAGCGAACAAGCAGGTCTGGGTGGATATGGGCATCTGGCTCGTCAAGCAATATCACTCGCTTCTCTGCCCCGTTGACCTCCCAGCTGGCAGCTGCAACAAGCATGTCAACGCCCATCCAGAGCAACTGAGCTTCACCACTGCTCAGCTGATCAATGCTGTTAAGTGGCCCTCGCTCTATGTGGACCATCCGTAGAGGATTAAGCGGATGATTGCTTATTGAGACAGAAAATTCGGGCAGCAGCTGAGCGATAAGCTCTTCAATCTGGGCCGGGCTTCCAGCCACCCGTCCGTCGCCACGAGCGTTCCCTCGGAGCATCAGATATCCGTGCACCCTAGCCAACACACGCTGGCGATAGTCTGAAAGAAAGTTCCTATTGTGATACTGATGGCGAGTCTCAACTTCGAGCTCCTGCTGAGACACGTGAGGCGCGAAACTTATCTCCCCAGTTCGCTCGGGAACGACATAGTGGGTCACCAGCGGGTTTGCGTCGCGCCAGGCACGAAGAAGCAGGCTCTTCCCCGCGCCGTTTTTACCGAATATGACAGTTATGTCCTTGAGTTTGGTGAGCCTGATCTGCCCGCCGCCAAGAAACCCCGAACGATCGACATCGATATTTTCCCAGAAAATAGTCACAGACCCCCCCTATATCCCCGGCTTACAAGTCAAGGCTTGATCGAGCTGCGAGCACGCTTCTTGCGAGTGGCACCAGTCAACTTGCGAGTCAGCCCAGCACCTATCCTTCAGGCCAATTGCCGAAACTGACGAGGAGGACGTTATCCGTCCCGTCGTTGTTCCAGAGCCGCGCCAGGTTCCAACTTCGGCAATTACGCCCATAGGAGCGGCAACCGACGAGATGCAATCTTCCTAGCGCAAATACCTTGTCTCAGAAAAATCCGTTGGGATCCTTCCTGAGACGAATAGATGCGACCCATCGGGCGACAGCAAGAGGTTTCCTATGCCGTGACCGACTGCCACCGTCGTTACGGCCTCTTGCAACTCGATCTCAAGTTGCGAGTGGGGCCACGCAAGTATCTCGCTTCTGTTCGTCGCCCCAAACGCTGACGTGTCGAACCGCCGCTCGCCGCTCAGCCAGAGGATCGCACCGCCCCTGTTCTATGCATCAGCCGAACGGACGACGAGACCCATAACCGATGAACCGGCGCAGCGCCCGACGTTGAGAACGACGCTTCCCGTCTCACACTCCGGCAAGCTTACGGAGTGGAATTTCGCTGGAGCTGCAATAGCCATAGTGCCTCCGCAGTGACGGAACTAATGAGTGTATCTAACCCGTTCTGACGACAGCCAATCGCTTGAGACCGCCTTCCGCCACCCACGCCTTCGGATCGTCAACGAGCCCTATCAAACAGCCAAGTCGTAATCGCACCGAGAGCCCCAGCGATAACAACACCCCAAAGAATCTTGCTGCGAAGATCTGCCCTAGCCGCAAACTTCGCCGACTTCTTGCCGATGAAAAAATCGCTGCCTGGATACAGGTATCCAAACAATCGCGAGGGAACTCCCGACATCAAAACAACGAGAAAAACGAAAAAGCCTGCAAATGGCCACGCAAAAACCTCGTCCACCCTCTCCATCCTAGAGCTGATGAGGAAGTTCAGCTTCTCGTTGACATCCTTGCTATTCAAGATGTCCGTGACCGCATGAGACTTCGAGCTGAGCGAGAGCGCAAAATAGCCAAAAGTAGTTGCAGCGACACCGGTCATGAGCACTAGCGGCAATACCCTAAGCGCACCTCCAGATGGCAACCAACGGAAGGTCATCACCTCGTGTTCTACATATGCCTTAATGTCGTTACTTAGCAGGAACACCGCATCGCGGTCGTCGCCTTGTATTCGCAACGCCGCTCCTTCCTTCGCGTCAAACACCAGCCGAAAGTCGAGCTCATCGCCTGTGCTAGCGAAGTCGATGCCAGTGATCTCCGCGGAAGGCCCATTCTCTTCTGCACAAACCTGATCGACATCGGTCGTCGAGTAAGCGAAGGAATCCCTCCGCCTCACGAATATCGTTCTCTCATAGCTCACCGGCACTCGACCCTTCACGATCTCGTTTATCTTGCGAATGTGCTCTTCGAAGAGAACAAATCGCCCGGCGAATTCGTGCTTAACATGAGCCCCCATACCCCCTCCTTGGCGTCTGCCATCAATGAGAACATGACAGAGCCCATGGGTGCCAGCGAATGTCGTTGACGGCAGAACTTTTTTTGCAGGACGGTTGCAGGAAACAAAAAAGCCGACCACTCGGCCGGCTTTTATCCGATCCATCTTTCCCCTGATTCCTCAGGTACTTAGATGGTGGGCGGTACAGGGTTCGAACCTGTGACCCCTACCATGTCAAGGTAGTGCTCTACCGCTGAGCTAACCGCCCGGTATGCCCGGCAACACATTGCGCGTTGCGGGGCGCGCATTCTAGCCCGGCCGCCCAATCCAGGGCAATAGCCCGGCAGCGCCAACGCATCCGCCCTAACCACCTCCCTCACCCATCACCACCACCCGCCCAACCCTCAAGCCAGGCTGGCCGCCTTCAGCTTCTGGATCTGGTCGCGGATATTGGCCGCCTCCTCGAACTCCAGGTCGCGGGCGTGCTGGTACATCTGCTGTTCCAGGGCCTTGATCCGGTTGGCGATCTCGGCCGGGCCCAGCGCGTGGTACTGCGCCGGCTCCTCGGCCACGATGCGGCGGCCCTTGCCTTTGCCCTTGCCGCGGCCGCTGCCGCCCTCGTCGCGCGCGCCTTCCATGATGTCGACGATCGGCCGCGCCACCGACTTGGGCACGATGCCGTGCGCCTCGTTGTACTCGACCTGCTTGGCGCGGCGGCGGTCGGTCTCGTCGATGGCCGCCTTCATCGAGCGGGTCATGTTGTCGGCGTAGAGGATCGCCTTGCCGCGCAGGTTGCGCGCGGCGCGGCCGATGGTCTGGATCAGCGAACCGGTCGAACGCAGGAAGCCCTCCTTGTCCGCGTCCAGGATCGCCACTAGCGACACCTCCGGCATGTCCAGACCCTCGCGCAGCAGGTTGATGCCAACCAGCACGTCGAACTTGCCCAGGCGCAGGTCGCGGATGATCTCCACCCGCTCCACGGTGTCGATATCCGAGTGCAGGTAGCGCACGCGGATGCCGTGCTCGCCGAGGTATTCGGTCAGGTTCTCGGCCATGCGCTTGGTCAGCGTGGTGACCAGCACGCGGTCGCCCATCTTGATGCGCAGGTTGCACTCGCTCATCAGGTCGTCGACCTGGGTGCCGACCGGGCGGATTTCCACCTCCGGGTCGATCAGGCCGGTCGGCCTCACCACCAGCTCGGTGATTTCCTCGCCCGACTCGCGCAGCTCATACGGGCCCGGCGTCGCCGACACATAGATGCTGCGCGGCGAACGCGCCTCCCATTCCTCGAAGCGCAGCGGGCGGTTGTCCAGCGCCGACGGCAGGCGGAAACCGAACTCCACCAGCGTTTCCTTGCGCGAGCGATCGCCCTTGTACATCGCGCCGATCTGCGGAATCGTCACGTGCGACTCGTCCACCACCAGCAGGGCATCGGCTGGCAGGTAGTCGAACAGGGTCGGCGGCGGCTCGCCCGGCGCCTTGCCGGTGAGGTGCCGCGAGTAGTTCTCGATGCCGTTGCAGAAGCCGACCTCGGCCATCATCTCCAGGTCGAACTGGGTGCGCTGCGCCAGGCGCTGCGCTTCGACCAGCTTGTTCTGCGCGTACAGGACCTCCAGGCGCTCCTTCAGCTCTTCCTTGATGGTGTCCACCGCGCTGAGCGTGCGCTCGCGGGTCGTCGCATAGTGGGTCTTCGGGTAGACCGTGTAGCGCTGCAAGTTGCGCAGGGTTTCGCCGGTCAGCGGGTCGAACAGGGTGAGCTTCTCGATGTCGCCGTCGAACAACTCGATGCGCAGGGCCTCGGTGTCCGATTCGGCCGGAAACACATCCACGACCTCGCCGCGCACGCGGAATGCGCCACGGGTCAGCTCGAACTCGTTGCGGGTGTATTGCAGATCGGTGAGATGCCGGATCAGCTGGCGCTGGTCGATGTGCTCGCCCAGCGACAGGATCAGCCGCAGCGACAGGTAGTCTTCCGGCGCGCCCAGGCCGTAGATGGCCGACACGGTCGCCACCACCACCGCGTCCCTGCGCGACAGCAGGGTCTTGGTCGCGGCCAGGCGCATCTGCTCGATGTGTTCGTTGATCGAACTGTCCTTCTCGATGAAGGTGTCCGACGAAGGCACGTAGGCTTCCGGCTGGTAGTAGTCGTAGTAGCTGACGAAGTACTCCACCGCGTTGTGCGGGAAGAACGCCTTGAACTCGCCGTACAGCTGCGCCGCCAGGGTCTTGTTTGGCGCCATCACCAGCGTCGGCTTCTGGATCTGCTGGATGACGTTGGCGATGGTGTAAGTCTTGCCCGAGCCGGTGACGCCAAGCAGTGTCTGCTTGGCCAGGCCGGCCTCGAAATTCGAGGACAGGCGCTCGATGGCCTGCGGCTGGTCGCCGGACGGTGAGTACGGGGAGACGAGCTGGAAGCGGTCGCTCATGAAGCACCTCGGAAACGATCGCTCAGTATAGCGACGCCGCGATGACGGCTGCGCGAGGCGTTTCCCTATGGGCCAGGCCAGAGCCGGCCGATGCCCCGCGCGCCCCGCGCGGGCGAGGCTGGGACGGCCTGTTCACGGACTCCGCCAATGCGCCGCCCTTCCGGTTTCACAGTGCTCGAATTGCTGATCACGCTAGCCATACTTGCGGTCCTGGCGACGTTCGCGGTGCCCGCGTTCCGAACCAGTCTTGAGCGGCAACGCATCAGCGGCGCCCTGTTCCTGATCAGCGCCCAGTTCGCCTCGGCCCGCATGACGGCAATAACCAGCGGCGAGGTAGTCAGCCTGTGCCCTGCACAGGGACAGGATGCCTGCCGCGACGACAGCGACTGGAGCGGCGGCTGGTTGATGTTCAAGGGCCGGCGACGGACAACCCAGCCGCCCGGGCCCGAAGCAGTATTGCGCGTAATGCCGCGGCCAGCCCACCCTTCCCTGCGCGTGTACTCCAGCGCCGGGCGCCGCGCCCTGCATTACCTGCCCGACGGGCGCAGCGCCGGCAGCAACCTGCGGATGCGCCTGTGCCTGGACGGGCGGTTGCGCGGCGAGGTAGTGGTCAACAACCTCGGGCGGGTGCGATCGCGGCGATTGCCGGGGTGGCAGGCATGCGCGTCGGCTGCCGAGCTGAAAGATTCATTGGAACGCCAGGGTCAGTACCCGCAGCGCCTCGCGGGAGCGCCGGTCGCTGAGCGCGCTGTACAGCATCACGTCCTGCGCCGGAATCGGCGGCAGCGACAGGCTCTTCTCCACATCCACGGTGCCAGACGGCGCCGCCCGCCGTGCCAGCACCGCCACGGCCAGACCGGCTGCCGCCGCGGCTCCCAGGATCGCCGCGCCCTTGCCGACAAAGACCTCTTGCCAGTCGATGCCGGCCTTGTCGAGCGCGCGAACCGCCGCAGCGCGAACGCGGCACAACTCGCCCTGCGTGGCCAGTGGCAACGGTTGACCTGCGCGCAGCTCCCAGCCCAGCGCTGCGAACCAGGCAAAGGATTCAGCGAACGCCGCCCTGCCCTGCTTGCGACGATCCTCCGGACGCAGCACCAGCACGGCATCGAGCCGGCCCTGTTCGTGCGCCTGCATCAACTCGCGCGTGCCGGCCACGTGCATCTCGACCAGCAGGTTTGGGTCATGGTCGCGCATCCGTCGCAACAGCGCGGAAAGCTCGCGACCAACCAGCTGATGGCTGATGCCAACGGTGAGCCGGCGCTGTTCGGTATCGAAAGCGGCCGCGGCGCGGTCGTGGCTGGAAATCAGCTCGCGTGCCATTCCCAGAAAGGCCAACCCCTCGGTCGAAAGACGCACCTGTCGCGGCGTGCGCTCCAGCAGGCGCCGTCCAAGTTGCTCCTCCAGCCGGCGCAACTTGAGGCTGATTGCCGATTGCGTCGTACCAAGCACTTCAGCAGCCCGGGTGAAGCTCTGCAGGTCCGCAGCCAGCACAAAGGCCCTGACCGCATCCACATCCATCGCCTTCATCGGAGATACATTCGATTTTCAAATGATAGATATCTCTATAAATCTATTTTCAGCATCATGCAAGCGGCATACGCTCCGCCAGGTTCACCCCATCCGAGGAGCTTGCTATGAATAACTTGAGTGTGATGCTGGCGATGTTCGCCGGGCTGGCGGCACGTGATACCGCCGAAGCGGCCGAGCCATTTTCACTGCAGGGGACATGGAACCTCGTGGCGGCCGACAAGATCCTGCCGGGCGGTACGCAGGTGCGGGACTATGGCGAACAGCCGAAAGGCCGGTTAATCATCGATGCCCAGGGCCGGTACTCGCTGCAGATCTTCAAGTCCGAGCGGCTGCGCTTCGCTGCCGACAACAAGGGCGACGGCAGCACTGGCGAGTTCAAGTCGGCTGTCATGGGCAGCAGTACCCACTATGGAAAGGTCACGATCGACGCCGGGCAGCACCTGCTCGTGTTCTCGATTGAGGGCTCGTCTTTCCCCAACTGGGAAGGGACGGTGCAGAAGCGTGAGTACGAGAGTGATGGACGGACGCTGAGCTATCGGGTGCCGGCGCGGGCGGATGGCAGCATCCCGGTATCGGTGTGGCGCAAGGAGTAACCGCTCTCCTCTATCTGTTCCCCATGACTTGACACAGCACGCAAATTTTCCCGGCTTCAGAGCGCTTGGTTCGACCCAACGACTCCTATCGGCCAGAAGCGGACATTGCTCTCGCCTTAATTCGCCGGCTAGAAATTCTTCCGATAGAAGTCTTCAACTAAGGCATCAGCCTCATATAGAAAGGACGGCGCCGATTCGCTGAGTGCTCCTATGATTCCCAAGCCACTTCCCTGCGATGGAGAAAGGGACCCCGACACGACCGTTCGACACCGCTCCTCCCCATCCCCACACTTACGACAGGCCCCATTGACCGCTTCGGGTCGGAAGCGAGCATTAGCACCGGTTGGCGCCCACCCGATTGCAGGGGTGGCTCACGCGGACATCACCAGCGGTCGGCGCTTCCATCCTCCCCGAACGTCAGCTTTCGGCCAGAAGCGGACGTTTCCACCTAAAGACTTGGCTGGAGGTGTGAGACGACTCCTGCAAGCGCCTGGAACTGCTCTCGTGTGTTCGTTGTGCAGGTGACCACCATTACTGTGCCCCGTGGACTCCCCGTTGGCAGGTATGTGTGCCAGATGCGCGGCTTGTCCCAACCACTGGATGGCGTTCGGAACCAAATGAGGTCGTGCCCGTTGGTACGTGTCGTGCCGGCGTAGCGTAGCCCTTCAGGGTTGTTCGGATTCTCGCCGACGTAAACCTCGAAGAGCTTTACCCCGGTTTTCTTGTGCACATACTTGCAGACGCGAAAGTCGGGGCCGTCCTGTCGACTCACTGTTATCGAACCAACTCCTGGCAGAACTGGACAACCTGCCAAAGTTCCGATGCCGGACTTGGACAGGTCGATGGGTCGCGAAGTTGGCTCGCTACAGGCGGCGAGCAGAAGCAACATGGCAACGATGCTGATACTTCGCATGCAATCTCGCTTCCTCTGAGGGCTACTCGCGCGCCTGCTAATGGCCGCTTTGGGTCGAAATCGGACATTAGCACCGTCCACCGCGGACGTGCCCGTCCGGTCGGCGAGTAGCCTCACAGTCGATCACGCCCCCCCCGGGGAACAGAGCAATTGGGTCGCGCCTTGCGCTACGACTCCATTCCACCCGATGGGATCGAACCAATCAAAGCCCTAAGTCCAACGCCCCCGGCAACCCCTTGCCATGCCTCCCCCCTCACACCAGAGGGAAGCGGAATTTTCCCGGAATTTTCCCGGCGGTAGAAACAAAAAGGCTTGCAGTTGCCTGCAAGCCTTTGCTGTATCTGGCGCCCGAAGTTGGACTCGAACCAACGACCCCCTGATTAACAGTTAGGGCTACTAAGCTGAAAGTTCAATCACTTACGCAACCATGTTTTCCCGAGACCGGGTCTACAAACGGTTGAATGGCTTAGCCGCGAGCGCGAATTTTCCCGGCTGCAGAAAGCTGGCTTGCGACGCAACGACTTCTATCGGTCAGGAGCGGACGCGGGGCTAGCGCGGCGAGCAGTAGCCCTGCCCACAGCCTCATCGCTGCATTTTCCATGAGTGTTTAGCTAATCTTTCACAAATCCCATTGCCGCGAATCGCAGTCCCGCCCATGCCACCAGCACACTGCCGGACGCCTTGAGCAGGATGAGGAACCAGAACCACAGCGGAAAGTCATCGCGCCGGGACACAACTCGCGCACCAGCCCGACTCATGTCGATGGAGCGGCCAGAGATGGCGTCATGGACGGTCCCGGCGAACCAGATCAAGCCGGTCCCGAAGAAAAGTAACCCCACCATGGCGATCGCGATGGGGCGCGCGATCGGAGAGCGGTCCCGCAACTGGTCAATGAGCAACGCCACCGCCAGGGTGACGGCAAAAACCAGATAGTAGAGCGCCAGACTCATCGACTCCTCCATGTCCTCGCAAAGTGTACGCAAGCGGACCACCGGCGTTTGGGTCTGCTTGCCCACCTGAAGCCAGCGAACATGCTTCTCCTCTCAGGTCCGCTATGGGTCGATACCGGGCGCTAGCACAAGCCAAACCCCAGACCCGAGGTGTCAACCTGGAGCAGCCAGTGCGCAATTAGCAGTCAGGGCGACGATCCTTCAAGGCCGGCTATGGCAGCTTTTGAATGACTTGGTGCCGCGTGTGAATCCGCCTGCAGAGCGCGTGGCCGTCACCGGAGCTTCGTGCCGCTACATCCCGTGTCGGCGACGGTCGCGCTCATTTTTTCGCTGCCACGCCTCGAGAACGGTAACTTTTCGCTTCGGCACCAGAATCATGGCAATGCCAACCGAGACGAAGGCGAGAACGCCGAGTGCCGCAGCAATGCATATTAGAGCCAAGAAAAATGGAACGAAGGCCATGCCCATCGATACGAGCATGAAGTCATGGAATTCCTGGCTAGAGGGCTGCGGCAGAAGTTGAGATATCCATAGCACCAATGGGCAAAAGATGACCAACGAAACTGCTGCTCTAGCCAGGTAGCGAGTGGCTTCTTTCATTTGACTAGCCCCCAAATTGGCCACGCAGCGGCGCGGCGTCGGCTTGCGGGCATTCTTGCGCGTGAAGATCGAGCGAGCAAGCGGCCTGTTGCCTCCCAGTGTGGGGGCTAGTAGCCGGGAACGGTCGCTCAGGTCCGCTCCAGGTCGAAAGCGGAAATTACCAGCGGTCGGCGGCTCCGTCGAGCAAACATTGCTCATAGATCCGCAGCGTCCTCAGCGAGTGACCAGTCCTTCATGTCTGAGAACACTCGCACCCTGACAAAGTCGAACACGTCTTCGTAGACGTCGCTGACGATGTTCCACGTACGTGGCGATGCTTGCTTGCTGTCGCTAAAGACTGGATGAAAGTAAACGACTTGATCTGTGATCTCGCCATTTACCACCAACAGCCCCGCAAAGTCGTCGCAGTCCTGCCGACCGGCAAAAACAAAGACTTCGCCACCGCTTACGTCTTCGCGCTGGAAAGCGCGGGACGCGAACGCATAATCAGATGCGTCGGAGAAGAAGTGCCATGGCGTGAGCTTGGTCAAGCCCTGACTAAGAAACCAACGAAGGGCGTTTGGCCAGGCCGGATCAATCTTGCTTCGTTCCATGACGTTGCCTAGCCCGTCTGTCCGCTTCAGGTCGAAAGCAGACTCTAGCACTCGCTATGCGCCGACCTGCCAAGGTCATCATGCCGAAGCCTTGCAAGGCGTCATTCTCGCGTGCAAGGCCTAGAAACAAGCACTTAGGTTTGCTTTTCCCGGTTCCACATCCCTAAGCCCTTGAAGCGCGGCAACCCCCGTCGCTATTTCCCCGGTGGTTCGGCCTACCGGAGCGCTACGTGGCGCGGCCGCGCCACGATCTTCGCCGCCACCTCCGACCTGATGCGATCCTGATTGCGCGCTGCCCACATTGCCACGCCTCGCCGCCCCTGCTCGAAGGTGCTGCAGTCGCGCTTGACGAGCGGAGCGAAGGGCTGGCCAGCGGGCGCCCCTGGCTCGCTCGACGCTCAAGACGGCGCGGCAGCGCCTGATCACTGCGGCAATCGCGGAGGATGTGATCTCAGAAGAGCAGCGCTTCGCGCTGCACGGCTTGAAGCATCGCGGAATCACCGATACGCGAGGGACGTGTGCGCACAAGCAAGACGCGGCTGGCCACGTTACGCCTCAGATGACTAACCGCTACGACCATGAGCTGCAGGGGGTGCAGCCCCCTTCGCTACCGGGCGACGATGATCTGGCTTACGCCGACGCCGGCAGCGATCGATAGTGCCGAATTTTCCCGGCAACTTCCCCGGCAAAAAAAAGGGCTTGCGGATGATCCGCAAGCCCTTGATTTTCTGGCGCCCGAAGTTGGACTCGAACCAACGACCCCCTGATTAACAGTCAAGTGCTCTAACCGGCTGAGCTATTCGGGCGGGGAGCGGCATTGTATAGAACTGGCCATGCCGCTGCAAGCCCCTCACCTACTCGTTCGCCCTACCAGCATTGCTCCGCCGTGCCATCACCGGTGATGCCGCGCACGCCCTTTTCGTCAAGGCTCAACACGCCACAAGTCGTATCCTTTGCCTCCTGCACGCCTTGCGGCGTCGCCAGAACGGTGAAGCTGGACTGGTCCGGGTCACCGTCATAGGAGATCACATAGAACGGGTCGAGCCCGCCGCCGCACTGAGCCGGTGCCGGGGCGCCCTCGTACGACATGTGGGTCGTGTAGTAGCGCTCCAGGAACTGCGCGCGCTCCTGCAGGCAGACCGCAGCCGTCCCGCGCCGCGACTTGATGACATAGCGCTGGTAGGAGGCAAAGGCGATGGCCGCCAGCACCCCCACGATCAGCACCACGATCATGATCTCGATCAGCGTGAAACCGCGCTGCCCGCGACCGCTATTGAATTTGCGCATCAATCATTCCTCAGAAGTTCACGCCAGGACACGCGCCGCATGCTCAGGGCGCTGCTATTGGTGCCGATGCTCACCGTGCTTGCATCGTCCAGCCCGACCTGCATGACGTTGCCCAGGAAGATCGGGTTGTTCGGGCTGCTGCTCAGGCCGATGCCGGAGGCTGGCGCGCCATTGAGCGTGTCGCCGGTGCTCGATCCGCCGCTGCCGTCAAAGTCGAAGAACGACTGCGTCAGGCGACCGCCCGTAAACGGATTGATGGCCATGACGAAGCCCTTGCCGCTCGGACTGCAGACATCGCCCGCGTCCGGGATTCGCGTCGTGCCGATCAGCGCGGTGCCCTGGAAGAAGTTCGATACCACCATGCGCTCGCCCTGCGCCATGTCCGAAGGCGGCAGCAGGTCCATGTACCAGCCATCCGGTCCAGGTGCGCTGACGTTCTCGATCACGCGAGCGGTGAAACCGGACACCTCGCCCTCGGCGATGATGTCGACTCCGACCAGCGTCGAACGATCGGAAGGAATGACCGTGCCGCGGTCAATCAACCCGTACCAGGTCTGCACGTCCTTGTTGGACAGGTCGCCGTCGGACAAGTACTTGCCCGTGCCGAAGAATATCCAGGTCAGGCCGGTTGCCGGATCGCGCGCGGCAGCGGGTGCGGCGGTAATCGGCTGGGCCGTGGAGCCATGAACCGCGCTGAACAGCCGGGTCGAGGTTCCCGAATCGCCGTTCATGTCGAAGCGCCACATGTTGCCCTGCAAGTCGCCGGCGTAAATGCGGTCCACGATGTAGTTGTTGTTCGACGACCACGCCAGGACCGCCGACAACCCATTGTCACCGGTGGCCCCGGTGTCGATGCTGGAGGCTTCGCCGGTCAGCAGATCGATGATGATCAGTTCGGCCGAGCCGCTCGGGCTGTTGGGGCCATTGCCGAGCATGACGTACCAATCGCCATCGGCCAGCTGGCCGATGATCGGCTTGCCGAGATTGTTGCCCAACGCGCCGATATCGGTGGAGGTCTCATCCCACAGCAGTGAGATATTCGCCGGGTCGGTGACATCCAGGGCGAATGCACCCCTGCCGCCGCGTCCCATCGTGCCCACCAGCACCGAACGCCAGGCGCCAGTCGAAGTGTCGAACACGTCCGACACCGTCAACTCGCCGTCCACGAAGTAGCGGTGGTTGTAATCCTTCGACGTGTAGTCGAGCAGATGGTCCATGGCCGCCTTCGGGACAAAGGCGAACGTCTCCGCGCCCGTGGTGGCATTGAAGGCATGCAACATGCCGTCGTTGGCGCCCACGTAGATCATCGGCGTGCGCGCAGCCCTGGACGCAGCGAAGGCGGGGTATATCGAGGCGCCGATAAAGGTCGCGCCGGTGTAGAGCCGCGCGTTCGGCGCACCCACATAGACCGGCTGCGAATTGACGATGTCGCCAAGCACGCCGCTGCGGATTCGCAGCCCGCCCGTCACATCCTTCGCCGATTCCTGGCTGCGATCACCGCGCAGGTAGTCGATCTGAGCCTGCGTGGCACCCGCCAACGGCGTACCGCTGAGATTGCCGTAGGCGAAATTGGTCAGCGAACTTCCGTTGGCGAACTTGATCGCACGGTTGCTCCAATTGGGGAACTGGGTACTTGCGCTCCAGGCCTGGGTCAGCGCACCGGTGGCCGAATTGACGTCGTAGGCCACCAGGTCACCGCGCCAGGTGCCCGCGAAGAACACCGACTGGTAGGTCCTCGCACCGGTTTCCAGCTTGGTGGTATTGCTGGCCAGCGAACCGGCCGAGCCCTTCATCTCATCGATGATCCGCTCAAATGCCTTCTTCAGCGACTCGACCATCTTGGTCGCTTCGTTGGCGACGTAGAAGTTGTCGGCACGCTGGAAATTCGTGTTGTTGTTGACGTACTGCCCATTCGTCCACCACTGGCTCTGTGGCAGCGGCGTTTCATTGGTCGAGGAATCGTAGCCAGCAGGCACGGTGAAACCACCGTACTTGCCTGCGAGCCAGTACTGATTATTGGTCTTGGACTTGTAATCGCCATTCTCGACCACGTCCACCCAGTGCGTGGAAATGGTCTGCATGCCAGGCAGATCCGACCGGATATCGGTCGTGTGCGCATGGTAGGCAAGCGCGGCGATGTAACCCGAGTTGCCGTTGCCGTTGAAGCTGGCGGACGTGGCACGTGACAATGCCGTGGAGGCCGACTGCCCTTCCATCTTCAGGATCTTGGTCAGCAAGCTGACCACGTCCACGGTCTTGTCCGCCTTGACCTCGTCCGGCATCGCTGGCTCGTTGCTCCGGCTGGTGCCGCCGTAGCCGTCATTGCCGGGCAGGTTCTTGTCATTGTGGGTATTGGTGTCACCAATGCCCAGAACAACGTTGGTCTGGCACCAATACGCAATCGGGTCGAGCCGCTTGGTCTTCCAGTTGGTGATGACGGGGAACGCGTCGGCCTGCTGGTAACGGGTGTTGGCATCAGTGCTGGTGAAAGCCGAGTACGCCGGCACATCGCCCTGGTTCTTGAAGTAACGCAACGCGGCGTAATACAACTCGCTGACGTCGTCGTTGCTCTTGATGTTCTTGCCAGTGTTCATCTGGCCGAACTTGTTGAGGTAGTTGATCACGCCGCTGTTGACGATCGGCTTGCTGGCACCCACCAGGGCCGTGGTTGCATCGGCGTCCGTCTTGTCAGGATTGACCACCAGCACACCGGTAGTGGGATTCCACTCCTGATTCGGATTGGCCAATGGGCCCTGCTCCGGCGCATAGGTCTTGGGACCCACGAACTTCTGCCGGGCGCGCATCACGCCGGTGTCAACGGCATTACCGTCGATATTGAGGTAGCCGAAGATGCTGTACTTGATGCGCTGCGAATATTCCTGGATCAGCCCCTCGGGCTTGTAACCCTGGGAATACTGCACGCAGTTGGCTTCCAGACCTGCGGCCGAGTCACAGACCTTGACCCGGACGCTCAGCTCGAAGATCGCATCCACGTCATTCGTCGTGCACTTGCCCTGCTTATTGGTGACGGCACACGAACCATCCAGGGGATGAACCTTGGGGTCATACACCAGCAAGGGGGCCGTCTTGTCGCCAAGGTCGAGGTTCTGGGTAACCCACATCTTGTTGCCCAGGCCATCGATGCGGATCATGACCTTGGACCACTTTGACGCCATCGCCCCCTTCACCGTGCCGCCACCATTGACGGTGCGACGCGGGTAGTTGCCGGTCTGGTTGCGGTCGGCGATAGCCTTTTCCACCACCGTGGTCGTCGGCGTATCAATGACTCTGTAGCCACCGGTCAAAGCCGAGCGGAACGGGTCGATGGTCTGCGTCGCAGCCCAGTTCAGGAAGTTGCCGGACCAGTAGCCATCAGCCGAGCACTGGTAGTTGCTATCGGGCGCCGCAGTGGCCTTGGAGACCGGGTAGAAGTAGCGATTGGTCTCGGTCGCGTCGTAGTTGTACTTGTAGCACTTCGCCGAGTCGAAATAGCCCACGTACTTGCGGCCGACGACATAATCGCCGAGGTTGGCCACGCTGATGGCTGTCGGGTATTCGACCGACGGCACCAGGGCCAGGTTGCCTGGGACGTTGCTGCCGACATAAAGCGGCGACTGCGATACTTCGACTTCCGCGCCCGCCCCGCCCGTCACCGCGATCAGCAGCCCCGCCAGTGCAGCGAGCCACCGGCTCTGACGCACGCTCTTGTTAGTTCGAGTCTTCATGGGCGGGCCCTTACCTGACCGTGACATTCGTTTGCAGGACGACGATCGCGCGACCGCCGGACGCAGAGGGATCGGCACTGCGCGCGATCACCCGGTAATAGTGTTCAAGCGACGTACCGCCGCTGCCGCCGTACTGGTTCTGGTTGATGCTCGAACCCAGGCCAAGCTGGTCCTCGCTGGTGCGCTGGCCGAGATACTCGATGTAGTACTGCGACGGGCCAGCCTGGAGTTCCTGTACAACGTCCGAGTCCACCCAGCATTCCTCGGTGCCCGCGGCACAGCCGGCAGATGCATTGCCGGTATAGGTGTTGGCGGGGATCGCCGCGCACACCGTATTGGGAAGCGAGCAGTTGAACCCGGCGATGTTGCCGCTGCCGGCAGCATCGCGGATCACGGCCTCGGCGTCACGCAGTGCACCCTCCGCCGCCTGGAAGCCAAGGCTGCGGTCGTACATGTTGGAGGACATGCGTTCCTGCAACAGCGTGCCGCGCAACACGACCAGGCCGAGCAAGGTCATGACCAGCAACAGCAGAAGCACGACGATCAGGGAAATGCCCGACTGCCTGGCGGGTGATTGGGTCGTCATGAATTCCGATTCCTGATGCTAACGACGGTGGTAATGCGCCGGCTGATCGGCTGCTTGTCCGTGCCGACCGCCTCAACCGAATTCACTGCCATCTCGACCTTTACCGCGATCACGTTCGCCCAGTTCGGGCCAGCGCTCGCGTCCACGTAGTCGGTGGCGCCGGTGACCAGATACTGGAACTGAAGGTCGGTCACCCCTTCGGTGATCTCGTTGGAGGACGCCACTCCCCCTGGACCCACGACGGTCTGATACAGGGAGGTGCCACCACGGCCGTTGTCGGCCACGTACCAGCGCACCGCGTGCAGCTCGGTCAAAAGCGAATTGATTTCGTAGGTGTAACTGTTGGAACCGGCGACACACACACCGGGCAGGCGCCCCAGTCGCGTGCACGAATTCAGGGCGCCGCTCCCGTAGCTGACGCTGTCGCCCGAGACGGTGTCGGCCTGAACGACCGCGACTTGTTGCCTGTCGCACAGAAGCATGACTGCATTGGAGTGCAGGTCCTCCGCTGCCGCATCCAGGGTCAGCGTCTGCGCGCCCGCATCATGGGCGATCACGGTCGCCCCACCCGGGCTCGCCGACAGCAGCTGAATCGCATCGGTCGCAGCCTTGGAACCAGCCAGGCTGCCGTTGTCGTAACCGCCCACCGGCCTGGCCCAATCGCTCCACCAGTTGGCGGTCGGGTTGGCCAGGACGTTGGCGACCGGCAGATTCACGTCGCAGGCATTGCCGCCGGCTTCGCGGATGTCGCGCGCCATCATCTCGAAGGCAGTGCGGGCGGATTCCTGCAGCCTGCTCATGCCCTCGGTCGTGGTGTAGGTCACCCGGTTCGACAGGAAGATGCCGATGGCAGCGCCCACCACCAGCAGGCCCAGCAGCATCGAGATCATCAACTCGATCAGGTTGAAGCCGGCTTGCCCGGCGCGCGAACCGTGTCGGGAAAAAGTGTTCACAGTTGGGTCACCGTTTCGATCTTCTGCTCCGCAACGCCGCTTCCATCGACTTCCTTGGCGCGGCTATCGTCCCACTGGACTGCGATCGTGCAGTCGCCATCCGCGCAGTCGATCGAACCGCAGGTGCTGTCGGCGTCGGCAATCGTGCTCTTCAGGCTGCCGATCCACAAAGCCTGATCCTTCTCGACCAGGCTGTCGCCGGTGGGAGCCGTGCACATCATGCCGCCGGTGTTGTAGTTGCCCAACAGAGCAGCGTCGCGGTTGGCGCGCATGGCATCCAGAATGGTGTAGGTCTGCATGACCACCTGGCTGCGCGACATCGCACTCTGGTTGTTGCGCAAGGCGGTGGTCTGCATCGCGGCGATGCCGAGCATGCCTACACCGAGAATGAGCACGGAGATCATCACCTCGATGAGGCTGATGCCACGCATGCCGCTGGAAAAGACGACTGGTCGTTTCATGGTCAGCCTCACGCGCCCCCGCAGGCGCCGTTGCCCGACGCGCGGGTAATGGAAATACGGCTACCGCCGGTGATGGAAACCAGGCGGATGTTCTGCTCAGGGTTGCTCACCGGCATGCAGATGCTGACCGTGGCCGCCACCGGCGCGCCGCTGGAGTCCCGCGCAATGCCGTCGGAACCGAAGGTGATGGTGTCTTCCATTCCCTGCAGCGCAGCGTCGCCGGTGATATCCAGGCCGGGGCTGAGGGTCATCGAGCGCAGCACGGTGCCGTCGCGGTCCACGATGGCAACGCTGGTCCACGCGCTGCCCGACGTGCAAGTCGTTCCATCATCGCTGCGGCACAGCGACACCGAGCCGTTGAGCTTGATGGCTTCGGAGCGCGCCGTCTGGAACGCCACAATCAGGTCGTTTGCCGTGCCCGACAGGCGATTGCTGCGCACAAGCCCGGTGAAACTGGGGACAGCCATCGCGCAAAGTATGGCCAGCACTGCAACGGTGACGGCGAGCTCGACGAGGGTGAAACCTCTTTCCCCCGCCACACGCCTGCCCGGATGTCTACACATAACGCCCCCAAGTTTTCCCCGTCAAAAAACTAACGCCACCTCGGCGCCCGCGCCACACCCCCCCGACGGACGGCACCAGCTCTGGTCCGAACGGCTCGGCTGCGAGCGTGGCCGAATACCGGCATCATGTCCGGGTCCCGGAACCGACACGTCCATGGCCGAGGCCTACAGCAACAACCAACTCGAAGCCCTCAAGCAGCCCACCACGATCATCTGGATCGTCATGGCTGGCGAGTGCATAGCCGCGATTCTCGCCCTTGCGCCGGGGACTACTCCTGCCGCCAACCGGTGGGTGTACTTTGGCCTGGCCTCGCTTGGAATCCAGTGGGTGGGATTGCTGACCCTGGCGACACTGCTCATGCTGCGCCGGCCCCTGGCGGGCCGCAGCGCGCTGGTCGTGTCGGCAGCCACCCTCGGCCTGCTCCAGGTTCTGACCTGGGTCACCAGCGGCGTCATTCTGTGGGCTTTCAGCAGCTTCTGGCGGCTGACCACAGGTGAGTGGCTGACGTTGTCGCTGCAGCTGTCCAGCATCGCGCTGCTGGTAGGGCTCATGGGCATGGCAGCGCTCAACAACCATATCCGGGTCCGCCAACTGGCGGTGCGCGCCAAACAGGCCGAGATCGATGCCCTGACCGCCCGGGTCCAGCCACACTTCCTGTTCAACGCCCTCAACGCGGCGACGACCCTGGTTCATCGCGAACCGGAACGAGTGGAACAGATCCTGTTGGACTTGTCTGACCTGTTCCGCGCGGCCCTGGCTGGACCGGCGGAAATCGACATCGCCGACGAAATCCTGCTCGCGCAGCGCTACGTGGACATTGAATCCATCCGCTTCGGCGAGCGGATGACAGTCAACTGGCAACTGCCCTCGCCCCTTCCTGCCCTGCGCCTGCCCCGGCTAAGCCTGCAACCGCTGGTGGAGAACGCGGTCCATCACGGCATAGAAAACTCGACCGCCGCCGGGCAGATCACGGTTTCGCTGACCCAGCAGGCCGGCCAGTGGCAAATCAAGGTGAACAACAGCGTGCCAGCCAGCGCCGAGGCGCTGGCTCGTCGCCGCGGCCACAAGGTGGGCCTGTCTGCCCTGCAGGCGCGACTGGCCGGTTCCGAACGCGTGTCGCTGACAACAGCGGCAACGCCCGGCCAGTTTGAAGCCACCTTGACGTTCAGGCCATGACCCGATAACAGGGCTTGTACTCACCCGAAATCTTCATCCGGCGCTGCTCCACAAACGCACGCAGCAACTCGTCCAGCGCCTGCATCATCGCCGGGTCGCCATTGATCTCGAACGGCCCGTGCTGCTCGATCCGCTGCATGCTCTCTTCCTTGACGTTGCCGGCCACAATGCCCGAGAACGCGCGGCGCAGGTCGGCGGCCAGCGCCGGTGCCGGCCGGCCCTGGTGCAGGTCGAGGGTAGCCATGGTCTCGTGCGTGGGCACGAAGGGACGCTGGTATTCCTCGGGGATGTTGAGCGACCAGTTGAAGTAGAACGAGTCGCGCTGGGCAATGCGGTACTCGCGCACCTGCTTGATGCCGCGAGTCATGCGTCGCGCCACGTCGACCGGGTCGCCGGTGATGATCTCGTAGCGGCTGGCAGCTTCTTCGCCCAGGGTCAGGCGGATAAAACGGTCGATCTGCTCGAAGTACGGCGCGGCGATGGTCGGGCCGGTGAGGATCAGCGGCAACGGCAGATGCGAGTTTTCCTCGCGCAGCAGGATGCCGAGCAGATACAGGATTTCCTCGGCCGTGCCGACGCCGCCAGGGAACACGATGATGCCGTGACCAATGCGGACGAAGGCCTCCAGGCGCTTCTCGATGTCCGGCATGATCACCAGGTGATTGACGATCGGATTGGGCGACTCGGCGGCGATGATGCCCGGCTCGGTCACGCCGATATAGCGGGTGTTGTGGCGGCGCTGCTTGGCATGGGCGATCGTGGCGCCCTTCATCGGGCCCTTCATCGCGCCCGGGCCGCAGCCAGTGCAGATGTCCAGGCCGCGCAGGCCGAGCTCGTAGCCCACCTGCTTGGTATAGAGGTATTCGTCACGCGAGATCGAATGGCCGCCCCAGCACACCACCAGGTTAGGATCGGCCGGGTGCAGGATGCGCGCGTTGCGCAGCAGGCCGAACACCGCGTTGGTAATGCCCTCGCCCGACTCCAGGTCGGCGGCGTACTGCGGGCCCAGCTCGATCGCCATATAGGCCAGGTCGCGGACCACGGCAAACAGCAGCTCGGCCACGCCGCGGATGATTTCGCCATCGACAAAGGCCATGGCCGGCGCCTTCTTCAGGTCGATGCGCACGCCGCGGTCCTGCTGCGCCACCTGGATGTCGAAGTCCGGGTACAGGTCGCGCGCGGCGCGCGGGTCGTCGGAGGCGCTGCCGCTGGTCAGCACCGCCAGCGCGCAGCGGCGCAGCAATTCATGCATGCCGCCGGCGGACGCGTCGCGCAGGCGCGCCACCTCGGCCCGCGACAGCACGTCCAGTCCACCGCGCGGGTAGATCCGCGCGTCCACCACCGGCAGCGCGGACGCCGCCTTGTTGCCGAGTTCCATGAGCTACTCCTTCAATGCAGCCGCGGGACTGTAACCCAGTCCCCCCGACAAAAGAAAACGGCCGGGTCGCCCCGGCCGTTCCTTGTTGTGCCGCAGTTCCGAAGGGATCAGAACTGGTAGCGGAAGCCCAGCTGCATGGACCACTGCGAGACACCGACGTTGAAGCCGTCGGCGTCGGCGTTGGCTACGGTCGGCTTGTCGGCGCTGACGTAGTTGTACACGTACTTGCCCTGGTAGATCCCCTGCAAGGTGGCCACGCGGGCGTCCGCGTAGAAGCCGTAGTCGTAGATCTGGCCCCACTTCTTGTTCAGCAGGTTGCCGACGTTCTGGATATCCAGCCAGATTTCCGACTTGTGACCCTTGAAGAAGCCCGGCAGCTCCTGGCTGATGCGCACGTCGAACGTGTTCACCCAGCCGGCACGGAACTCATTGGCCGGGGCGTAGCTGCCCGCGTACTTGGCCAGCTGCGGGTTGGCGGCGAGCCAGTCGAAGAAGCTCTTCTCCATCGCCGCATTGGCGACGAACTGGCCACCGGTCGTCAGGTTGCCGAACAGCACGTCACCCGGACCCGACGGCACGTAGAACAGGTCGTTGGCGGTACGCGTGTCGCCGTTGGCGTCGTTGACGTAGACGTAGCTGTAGGGACGGCCACTGCGGCCTTCGTAGAACAGGCCGATCTGGGTCTGGTAGTCACCGAAGAACTTGTGATGCCAGTTGAGCTGACCGGTAACGCGGTCCTTGATCTCGTAGCGCGAGGTGTTCTCGGTGTCCGAGTTGGCATTGAACGCGTACTGGTAGCCCCAGCCCGAGCTCGCGGTGGAGCTGGTCAGGCTGCCCACTTCGGTCGCGTCGGTGTAGGTGTAGCCCAGGGTCCAGGACCAGTCGCTGTCCTCGCTGAACGGCTTGGTCAGCGACACGGTGAACTGCGAGGTGCGGCCCTTGTCGGTGTTGTCGATCAGGAAGACGTTGTTGTACGAACTGTTGCGGCCATAGCGCGCATCACCCGACGCCCACGCACGACCGGTCTTGCTCGGGTTCCAGTACAGCTCGCGGCCGTCCGGACCGAGGAACGAGTACTGCGTTTCGCCATCCACCACCGGCCCGATGTTCAGGCTCTGGTAGTACAGCGCGTTCTTGACCTTGGTCACCAGCAGCTCGGCCGAACCGACGATGCCGTACCACGGCAGTTCGTGGTCGAACGCCAGGTTGGCCTTCCAGGTCGACGGCAGCTTGAAGTCATTGCCAACGAAGTTGACGTTCTGCGTCGGCGGCACTGCACTGGCAGACGGCACATTCTGGTTCAGGCCATCCGGGCTGAACGGCACGCCCGGCGTGGTGCCCGGGTTATACAGGGTGTAGGAGTTGTAGTTGTAGCCAGTGGTCGAATAGCTGTTGCTGATCCACACGCTCGGCGCGTCACCCTGGAACAGGCCCACGCCGCCACGCAGCTGGGTCGGGCGCTCGCTGTCGAAGGTGTAGTTGAAGCCGAAGCGCGGCTGGATCAGGAAGTCCTTGGAGAACACTTCGCTGTTGTTGTAGCCGAAGTAGTTCGACGCGGCCGCGTTGTAGGTCGGGTTCGGGCTGGTGTCGGCACGGTCGCCACGCAGGCCCAGGGTCAGGGTCAGGTTGCTGTTGACGTACCAGGTGTCCTGCACGAACAGGCCGATGTTCTTGAGCTTGAAGTCAGCGGCGATCGAGCCTGGGTAGACCTCCGAGCTCAGGTCGTACTGCGCCCAGTTGCCGCTGGCGAAGTTGTCCAGGCCGTAGAAGCGGTACACGCCCCAGGAGTTGGCACCGTAGTAGTTGTAGATCTCGTTGTCGCTGTAGTCGACGCCGAACTTCAGCTCGTGGTCGCCGAGGTTCCAGGTACCCGCACCGTAGTAGTTCCAGGTCTTGGTCTGCAGGACGTTGTTCTGCGAGTTGGTCTCGGTTCCGAGGTACAGCACGTCGCCGCTCGGGCTGGCTTGGCTGCCGCCGAAGTAGATCGCCACGCTCGGCGCGGTGGTCGGGACCACGCGGACGGCCGAGTAATCGCGGTAGGACACCTTGAACTCGGTCGAGAAGGTATCGGTCCAGTCACTGAACACCTGGCCGACGTAGCTCTCGTTGGTCTTCTCGTGCTGGTACCAGTACGAGCTCAGTGAAGCCTGGCTGGAGCTGCTCATACCGTTGATGCGCAGCTTGCTCTGCTCGAGCTTGCTATAGCGCAGGTTGGCGCGGTGCGCGTCGGAAATGTTCCAGTCCAGCTTCAGCGCGTACTCTTCCAGGTCGGTGTTGCCGTCGCTGTCCAGGCCACCGGCGTCAAAGCCCCAGGTGTCCTGCGCGATCTGCTGCGCGCGCGCCACGTCGCCCATGTCGATCACGGCGTTGGCCTTGCCCAGCGCGGAGCTGCCGAGGTCGGCGCCCGGCGCCTTCTGCTCGAACTTCTCGTAGTTGGCGAAGAAGAACAGCTTGTCCTTGACGATCGGGCCGCCCAGGGTCATGCCGTAGGTCTTCTCGCTGTCGAAGCCGTTGAACTTGCTGCCGTCCGGGTTGTCGCCGAACCAGCTGCCGTCACGGTAGGAGCCGTACACCGAGCCGTGGAATTCGTTGGTGCCGGACTTGGTCACCGCGTTGACGGTGGCGCCCGAAGCGGCGGCAATGGAGACGTCATAGTTCGACAGGTTGATGTCGATGGCTTCGATCGCTTCCATCGACACCGGCTGGCGGCGGGTCGGCATGTTGTTGCCTTCCAGGCCGAAGGTGTCGCTGGCCGACACGCCGTCGATGCTGATCGAGTTGAATCGCGGGTTCTGGCCACCGGCCGAGATGGTGCCCGAGGCGCGGTCAACGAAGGCCACGCGCGGGTCCAGGCGCATGTAGTCTTGGATGTTGCCGTTGATCGACGGCATGGCCTCGATCTTCTGCTGGTCGATCGCGGTACCGGCACCCATCTTGGTGGCGCTGAACACTTCCGAGCCACCGGCCACGGCCACCGCGGTCACGGTGTCCAGGGTGGTGAGGTCGCCGGCCAGCTGCGCATTGACGGTGTTGACCTGGTTCAGCGTCAGGTACACGCCGTCCTCGGTCTTGGTGCCCTCGCCCGGCTTGGTGATGGTGATGCTGTACGGGCCACCCACGCGCAGGCCGCGCGCGGTGTAGCGACCGGCCTCGTCAGTGGTGGCGCGGCTGACCGTGCCCGACTCCGAGTGAGTGATGGTCACTTCGGCACCAGCCACCGGCTGGCCGGCGTTGGTGGTGACCACGCCACCGACACCTGCCGAGGTGCTCTGGGCAAAGGCGGGGGCGGCGGCAAGTGCGACCACGAGACCAAGCGCAAGCTTGGACAGGCGGAGCGGACGGGGGTGAGTCATGGGCGGTAGCCTCGATACGTTTGACGGATGCGGAAGACGGCTCAGCCCATGCCGCTTGATGGCCATGCGCTGCCTGATCTGGGGTTCCCTACCGAAGGCCTGGTTTCGGCCGTAACGGTTAACAACAGGTTAACACGGTAAAGACGAAATGTGACCGGCTCGTGACCAAAAGTCCGTTCGCCAGCACGGCTGCAAACGCTTGCAGCACAGAGACTTGGAGCGAATCAGGGACTTATGTGCAGGTGCAGCATGGCACCCGGCGCAAGGCAACGGTCAGACGTTCCTCACGGGCCCTGCACAGCGGCAGGGAGATGGGATGGCCGAGGTGGCCGACCGGGACGTCTCAGATCGTGGTCGGCAGCTTCAGATAGGTGCCAATGCCGTCGAGGAACATCTGCACCGAGATCGCCACCAGCAGCATGCCCATCAACCGCTCCAACGCCGACAGGGCGCGATGGCCGAGCAGCTTGTACAGCAGCGGCGAGCAGAACAGGATCGCCGAGGTCGCGCCCCAGGCGATCATCAGGGCCAGGCTGAAGTCCGGCAGGCGGTGCGGCTCGCCGCTGCCCATCAGCATCACCGCGGCCATGCCAGAAGGGCCGGCGACCAAGGGGATAGCCAGCGGCACGATGAAGGGCTCGCCATCGGGAATCTCGCCCATCAGGCCCTCGGGGCGAGGGAAGATCATGCGGATACCGATCAGGAACAGGACGATGCCACCGGCGATCGACACCGACTCCTGGCGCAGGTGCATCAACTCCAACGCGTACTTGCCGCCCCACAGGAAGCCCATCAGCACGCCCAGGGCGATCAGCAGCTCGCGGGCCAGGACGATGCGCTGGCGCGCCGGCGGCAGCGGCTTGAGCACACTGAGGAAGACCGGGATGTTGCCCAGCGGGTCGAGGATCAGGAACAGCAGCAGGGCGGCGGAGAGGATGGTCATCGGGAAAACCTGGGGAAGACGGTGCGGCGGATGCGGTTGCGGCGCTCAGAGCGCGGCAGCGGGCGCCTGCCAGATGTGGCCGCGGTGGACCGCGCCGGCCGGCGCCAGCAGGGTCACGCAGGCCTCGGCATAGGCCTGCGGCGCGATCGCCTCGCGGTCGTCGTCGTGCAGGAAGGCGCGCGCACGCAACGCGGTGCGCATCGGCCTTGGCTGCAGCGCCGACACCCGGACCGGTCCGGCGCTGGTTTCGCCATGCAGGCTCGCGAGCAGGCCACGCTGGGCGTGCTGGGCCGCGCCATAGCCGCCCCAGTAGGCGTGGCCGACGCGCGCCGGGTCATCGAGCACGAACACCAGCGCGGCATCTTCGGCACGACGCAGCAGCGGCAGACAGGCCTGCGAAAGCCAGGCACGAGCGGTGAGGTTGACGTGCAGCACGCGCGCCAGCACTGCCGGGTCGGTCAGTTCCAGCGGCGTCAGGCCGGGGAAATCGGCCGCACAGTGCAGCACGCCGTCGAGGCGGCCGAGTTCTTCGTCGATGCGCTGCGCCAGCGTGGCATGGTCGTCCGCACTGGCGCCGGCCAGGTCGAAGGGGTAGATCAGCGGTTCGGGGCCGAGCGCGGCGATGCGGTCATACAGGCGTTCGAGTTTGGCCGGCTTGCGCCCGAGCAGCACGACGGTGGCGCCTGCTGCCGCCGCGGCCTGCGCCGCGACCGCGCCCAGCCCGCCGGCCGCGCCGGTCACCAGGATCACGCGCCCGTCGAGCGCGCCAGGCGCGCCACTCATCTGCACCTCGCTCACGAAGCGTAGGCCTCGGCGACGATGCGCTTGAGTTCGCCGGATTCAAACAGTTCCAGGGTGATGTCACAGCCGCCGATCAGTTCGCCATGGATGAACAACTGCGGGAACGTCGGCCAGTTGGAATAACGCGGCAGGTTGGCACGGATCTCCGGCTCTTCGAGCACGTTGACCGTGTGCAGGCGCTCGGCACCGGCCGCCAGCAGGGCCTGCACGGCGCGGCTGGAAAAGCCGCACATCGGGAAGCGCGGCGTCCCCTTCATGAACAACACGATCGGGTGCCCTTCGACTTCCGCCTGGATGCGCTCCATCACCGGCATGGGGATTCTCCTGTGGTGGCGGCAGTGTCGACCTTCAGGTCGGATAGACTGCCCCCTGGTCCGTCATTGTAAGCACAGGCCGCGACCCACGTGGCCCCCACCCTCGCCCATGCCGATCGAACTTTCTCCCCTGCCCTACGACCGCGCGGCGTTGGCGCCGCACCTGTCGGCCGAAACGCTGGATTTCCACCACGGCAAGCACCAGCGCGCCTATGTCGAGCGGCTCAACGAATTGATTGCCGGCACCGAATTCGCCGACCTGACACTGGAAGACATCGTGCGCCGCGCGCAGGGCAGCGTGTTCAACCAGGCCGCGCAGGTGTGGAACCACGAGTTCTACTGGCAGTGCCTGCGCCCGCGCGGCGGCGCCGAGCCCGGCGGCACGTTGGGCGAGAAGATCGCGCAGGCCTTCGGTGATTTCGCCCACTTTCGTGACGAGTTCAACCGCCGCGCGCTGGCGACCTTCGGCTCGGGCTGGACCTGGCTGGTGCAGCGCAGTGACGGCGGGCTGGCGGTGGTCAGCACCAGCAATGCGTCCACGCCGCTGACCGGCGAGGACACGCCGCTGCTGGCCTGCGACCTGTGGGAGCACGCCTATTACATCGATTACCGCAACGGCCGCGCGCAATACCTGGAAGCGTTCTGGAAGCTGGTGAACTGGGATTTCGTGGCGTCGCGGTTGCGCTGAGCCGCGCGCGTTTGCCTGCTCCCATCTGGCATGCAGGGACGCGGCTGGGGCCGTTGTGGGAGGGGCTTCAGCCCCGACGAACGGAGATGCCATCTGTTAGATCACGGTCGCGGCTGAAGCCGCTCCCACAGTGCACCCATCCAGCATTCCGGCGACGCTCCTGCAGCGATCAGCCAACGCTGCCAGCGGCCTCTTCCAACCGCGCCACCACCGGCGCCACCTGATCCTGCCGCCCCAGCAACTTCCCGGCCTGACGCAGCGCCTGCGCCAGCGCCGCCGGGCTGTCGGCACGCAACGTCGCATGGCCCACCTTGCGGCCCGCTCGCGGCGTCTTGCCGTAGTCGTGCCAGTGCCCGCCGGGCACCTGCAGGAACGCGGCCGCATCGGGCATGCCGCCCAGCCAGTTGAGCATGCAGGCATGGCCACGCGCGGTGGTGTCACCGAGCGGCAACCCCAACAGCGCGCGCAGGTGATTCTCGAACTGCGAGGTCTCGGCGCCTTCGATGGTCCAGTGCCCGGAGTTGTGCACCCGCGGCGCCATCTCGTTGGCAAGCAGTTCGCCGTCGCGGCAGAACAGCTCCAGCGCGAACACGCCCACGTAGTCCAGGCGCGCGGCCAGGCGCTGCGCGTAATCGGCGGCGGTCGCCTGCAACGCAGCATCGACGCGCGCCGGTGCGAGGCTGGCGGAAAGCACACCGTCGACGTGCCAGTTCTCGGTCAGCGGCCAGGCGCGGAACTCGCCATCGCGGCCGCGCACGGCGACCACGCTGACTTCGCGCTGGAACGGCACGAAGGCTTCGACGATCAGGCCCACGGTGCCCGCCTGCGCGCCCAGCGCGTCCCACGCGGCTGCGGCGTCGGCGGGTGACTTGATCCGGAACTGGCCCTTGCCGTCGTAGCCGAGGCGGCGGGTCTTCAGAATGCACGGCGTGCCGATGCGCGCGAGCGCGTCATCAAGCTCGGCGCGGTCGGAAACCGCGGCAAATTCCGGCACCGGAATGCCTAACTCGCGGAACAGCGACTTCTCGCTCAGGCGATCCTGCGCCACCGCCAGCGCCTGCGGGCCGGGAAACACCGGGGCGTGGCCGAGCAGCCACTGCGTGCTGTCGGCAGGCACGTTCTCGAAATCGAAAGTCACCACATCCACGCCATCGACAAAGCGCGCCAGCGCCTGGCGGTCGTCGAACGCGCCCGGCTCCAGCGGTGCCAGCTGCGCGGCGCAGGCCTCGCTGGCGGGGTCGAGCAGCTTGAAGCGCAGGCCGAGCGGAGCGCCGGCCAGAATCATCATGCGGGCGAGCTGGCCGCCACCCAGGATGCCAACCGTGGTCATTGGCGCGGGTCGTCGCTGGCCATGACCTCATCGGTCTGGCGCTGGCGGAAACCGGCCAGGGCCTGGCCAATGGCCGGCTGCTCCGGCGCCAGCATGGCCGCTGCAAACAGCGCCGCGTTCGCTGCGCCGGCATTGCCGATCGCGAAGGTCGCCACCGGAATGCCCGCCGGCATCTGCACGATCGACAGCAGCGAATCCATGCCGTTGAGCGCCTTGGATTGCACCGGCACGCCCAGCACTGGCACCGCGGTCTTGGCCGCGAGCATGCCCGGCAGGTGCGCCGCGCCGCCGGCGCCGGCGATGATCGCGCGCAGGCCGCGCGCATCGGCCTGCTCGGCGTAGTCGAACAACACGTCCGGCGTGCGATGCGCGGACACCACTTTCACTTCGTATGCAACGCCGAGCGCGTCGAGCTTCTGCGCGGCATGCTGCATGGTCTCCCAATCCGAACGGGAGCCCATCACGATGCCGACCAGCGGCGCGGAATGGTTGGAAGTCATGGCCCTACCCTGCCTCAAAGACGTATTCTAGCCGCCTTCCGGCAAGACCAAGAACCGACCCAGGCCATGGACCGCAAACTGCTCGACCTGCTCTGCTCGCCCGATACCCGCCAGCCGCTGTCGTTGCTGGACAGCGCCGGGCTGGAAGCGCTGAACCGGGCGATCGCCGCCGGCGGCGTGCTCAAGGCCGATGGCAGCGCGCTGACCCAGCCACTGCGCGAGGCGCTGGTCAGCCGCGATCGCAAGCAGGTCTTCCGCGTCGAGGACGGCATTCCGGTGCTGCTGGCCGAAGAAGCCATCGACAGCAGCCAGCTTGCCGATTTCCCCGGCCGCTGAGTCACGCGCCATGAACTCGTTGCTGCCCGCCGTCACCCTGCCGGCGTGGCTGACACAGGTGCAGGTGCAGGCTGATGCCGAGCGCGCCCTGGCCGAGGACATCGGCAGCGGCGATGTCACCGCCGCGTTGCTGCCCGACCGCTCCGATATTGCCTATCTGCTGTGCAAGCAGGATGCGGTGATCGCGGGCCGGCCCTGGTTCGACGCCTGCCACCGTGCGCTCGACCCGCAGGTGCGCATCGACTGGCGCGTGGCCGAAGGCGACCACGTCGCCGCTGGCACCGTGCTGGCCACCCTGGCCGGACGCAGCCGCAGCCTGGTCAGCGCTGAGCGCACCTCGCTCAACTTCCTGCAGACCCTCTCCGGCACCGCCACCACCACGGCGCGCCATGTCGCCGCAGTGGCCGGCACCGGCACGCGCATCCTCGACACCCGCAAGACCCTGCCCGGCCTGCGCCTGGCGCAGAAGTACGCGGTGCTGTGCGGCGGCGGCGAGAACCACCGCATCGGCCTGTTCGATACGGTGATGCTCAAGGAGAACCACATCCGCGCCGCCGGCTCGCTGCGTGCGGCGGTGGCGGCCGCGCGCCAGCAGCAGCCCACGTTGCCGCTGGTGGTGGAGGTCGAGGACCTGGAGCAGCTGCGCGAGGCCATGGCTGCCGGCTGCGAGCGCATCCTGATCGACGACTTCGACCCGGCACTGCGGCGCGAGGCCGTGCGTATCGCCGCCAGCGTGCCCGCGCATGCGCGCATTCCGCTGGAAGTGTCTGGCAGCGTCGGCCTTGAGGGCCTGCGCGCCATAGCCGAAGACGGCGTCGACTACATCTCGATCGGCGCCCTGACCAAGCACGTCAGCGCCATCGACCTGTCGCTCAAGCTCGGTCCACCGCCCCATCACGCCACTTGAACGACGCTCTGGCAGTGTGCCGTCAGCCCCCGACGTTCGCTGCCGATGAAGCCAAATCCCCTGCTCCGATCCTGCGCCCTGCTGTTGCTGCTGGCCTGCGGCCGCGCTGGCGCCGCTGAAATCTGCGACCTGCCGCCGCGCTTTGGCCTCAGTGCCGCGGCCATCGCCATCACCCGCACCGCCTGCAATGAGCATCGTGCCTGGCACCAGCCTTTCATCGATACCCAGGGCCGCATTGCCAGCCTGAGCCTGACCGAAGCCGAACGCGGCGCGCTGGACTATGAAGGCCCGCCGGCCTGGTCGCGCGTGGCCGCGTACTGGCGCGAGAGCGGGCTGCTCGATTCGCTGGGAGATCGCCCCGGCGCGCGCAGTTGCATGGCGCCGGACGGTTCGCGCTGGAGCGAGGTCGACTGCCGCGCGTTCCTGATCGACACCCCGTGGTCGGCGGCCTTCGTGTCCTGGGTGATGACCCGCGCCGGCGTCGCCGGTTTTCCCTCGTCGGCCCGCCATCTGGACTACATCCGCGCCGCCTTCCGTGCCCAGGATGGCGCTCCTTACGTTTTCAGCGACCCGGAAAACTCCAAGCCCGAGCCCGGCGACCTGCTGTGCATGTTGCGCGGCCGCGACGATGTCATCGGCTACGCCGGCCTCAGCGCCGCGTTGTCGAGTACCGGCGCCGTCGGCTGGCCTTCGCATTGCGACATCGTCATCGCCGCCAACGTCGGCGGCGACCGCACCCTGTACCTGATCGGCGGCAATGTCTTCAACACGGTGATGATGCGCAAGCTGCCACTGGACCGCAGCGGTCGCCTGGTCCTGCCCAAGCCCCTGGCCACCGGCAACGGCAGCGAAGATGGCACCGGCATCGCCGTGGACTGCTCCCCGGCCCGCGAAAGCCAATGCGACCTCAACCGCCGCGACTGGGCTGCGTTGTTGAAGCTGCGACCGGGGGCACTACTGGTGGTGCCGCCACCGCGCGCGCTGCCGACGATTACACCCAGCCCGACGACCACGCCCATGCCGCCTGGGTTTCCGCGCGTGGTGCCGCCGCGCCCGGTGCAGCAGCCACAGCCGGTGCCGGTGCCGGTGCGGCCGACAAACGGCCAGGACCCCTGATACCGCACGGTCGCGGCTGAAGCCGCTCCTACAACGACCCCACAAAGAAAAAGCGGGCCGAAGCCCGCTTTTTCACAAGAACAAGAGATACCGGGCGATTACTCGCCAGCACCCTCTTCCTCAACCGCCTTGATCGACAAGCGGATACGGCCCTGCTTGTCGACTTCCAGCACCTTGACCTTGACCACGTCGCCTTCCTTCAGCTTGTCGCTGACCTTCTCCACGCGTTCGCTGGAGATCTGCGACACGTGCACCAGGCCGTCCTTGCCCGGCAGGATGGTCACGAACGCACCGAAGTCCATGATCTTGGCAACCTTGCCCTCGTAGATCCGGCCCGGTTCCACGTCCGAGGTGATCTGCTCGATGCGCGCCTTCGCCGCCTGCGCCGCGATCGCGTTCACCGAAGCGATGACGATCGTGCCGTCGTCCTGGATGTCGATCTGGGTGCCGGTTTCCTTGGTGATCGCCTGGATCGTCGAGCCACCCTTGCCGATCACTTCGCGGATCTTGTCCGGGTGGATCTTGATCGTCAGCAGGCGCGGCGCGTAGTCCGACAGCTCCGAACGCGGCGTGGTCAGCGCCTTCGACATCTCGCCGAGGATGTGCAGACGGCCGGCCTTGGCCTGCTCCAGCGCCTGCTTCATGATCTCTTCGGTGATGCCTTCGATCTTGATGTCCATCTGCAGCGCCGACACGCCCTCGGCGGTACCGGCCACCTTGAAGTCCATGTCGCCCAGGTGATCTTCATCACCCAGGATGTCCGACAGCACCACGAAGCGGTTGTCTTCCTTCACCAGGCCCATGGCGATACCGGCCACCGGCGCCTTCACCGGCACGCCCGCGTCCATCAGCGCCAGCGACGAACCACAGACCGAGGCCATCGACGAGGAGCCGTTCGACTCGGTGATTTCGGACACCACGCGAATGGTGTACGGGAACTCTTCCATCGTCGGCATCACCGCCAGCACGCCGCGCTTGGCAAGGCGGCCGTGGCCGATCTCGCGACGCTTCGGCGCGCCGAAGCGGCCGCACTCACCCACCGAGTACGGAGGGAAGTTGTAATGGAACAGGAAGTTTTCCTTGTACTCGCCGCCAACCGCATCGATCACCTGGCCGTCGCGGGCGGTGCCCAGCGTGGTCACCACGATCGCCTGCGTCTCACCACGGGTGAACAGCGCCGAGCCGTGGGTACGCGGCAGCACGCCAGCCTTCACCGTGATCGGGCGCACCGTGTCCAGCGCGCGGCCGTCGATGCGGATCTTGGTGTCGAGCACCGAGTCACGCATGGTGCGGTACTCCAGCTCGCCGAATTCCTTCGACAGCTCGGCCGGGTTCCAGCCTTCGGCGGCCACGCGGCCAGCCAGCGACTCGACCACGTCCTTCTTGATCGCCGAGATGGCGTCGCGGCGCTGCAGCTTGTCGCGCACCTGGAACGCCTCGACCAGACGGTTGCCCACCGCTTCCTTCAGCGCCGAGATCAGCGCGTGGTTCTTGGCCGGGGCCACCCAGTCGCTCGGCTTGGTGCCGGCTTCGACGGTCAGCTCGTTGATCGCGTTGATCACCACCTGCATCTGGCGGTGGCCGAAGGTGACCGCGCCCAGCATCACTTCCTCGGACAGCAGCTCGGCTTCGGACTCGACCATCAGCACGGCGTTGGACGTACCGGCGACGACCAGCTCCAGCTTCGATTCCTTCAGCTCGCTGGCGGTCGGGTTGAGGATGTACTCGCCGTTCTTGTAGCCGACCTTGGCCGCGCCGATCGGGCCCATGAACGGGGTGCCGGCCAGGGCCAGCGCCGCCGAGGCGCCGATCAGCGCCGGGATGTCGCCGTCCACTTCCGGGTTCAGCGACATCAGCGTGGCGATGATCTGCACTTCGTTCTTGTAGTCCTCCGGGAACAGAGGACGGATCGGCCGGTCGATCAGGCGCGAAATCAGCGTTTCCTTTTCGGTCGCGCGGCCTTCGCGCTTGAAGAAGCCACCCGGGATACGGCCGCCGGCGTAGAACTTCTCCTGGTAATCGACCGTCAGCGGGAAGAAGTCCTGGCCTTCGCGCGCGCTCTTGGCGGCGACGGCGGTGACCAGCAGTACGGTGTCGTCCATCTTGACGATGACGGCGCCGCCGGCCTGGCGGGCGATCTCGCCCGTTTCAAGCGTGACGGTGTGCTTGCCGTACTGGAAGGTTTTGGTGATTTTTGCCACGGGGGTTTCCTTGGGATGAAGCTCTTCGGATGGACCGCCTTCGACCCTTGCCGGAGACGGGTGGCCGTGCGGATCGGCCGGGGAATCGGTAAGACCAAAACAAAGCCGCGGCGCATTGCTGCGCCGCGGCGGAGTTCAATTAACGGCGCAGGCCGAGTTTCTCGATGAGGGACTTGTAGCGCTCGTTGTCCTTCTTCTTCAGGTAGTCCAGCAGGCTGCGGCGGCGGTTGACCATCTGCAGCAGGCCGCGGCGGCTATGGTGGTCCTTCTTGTGGGTCTTGAAGTGGCCGGTCAGCTGCTCGATGCGCGCGGTCAGCAGGGCAACCTGCACTTCCGGCGAGCCGGTGTCGGCGGCGCTGCGCTTGTTGTCTTCAATGACCTTCTGGGTGTCGATCGACATGATGTTTTCTCTGTGATGCGGGGTCGGCAGGAACGCGCTGGGCGCACCACCTGACTCGCCGTTTGCTGGAAGGATGCGCGCTTGGCGCGAGATGCCCGAAAAGGCCGCGGAATTGTACCGGCCGCGGCCGCCGCGAACAAGGTCGCGGGCCGGCCCTGGCTGTCCCAGCTCAGCTCAGGTCAGGCCAGGTCCGGTCGGGTCAGGGGTTGAACAGGCGCTGCGGCGCCAGCAGGCCGTCGTCGTCCACCCGGCCCAGGCCCGAGGGCAGCCCGTCCGGGCCGAATACGGCGACCTCGCCGGCCGGGAAGGCCGGGTCGCGCAGGCGCTGGCCCATGCGGAAGCGCCGCGCCGGCTCCTCCTCCAGGTCCACGCGCGGGAAGCCCGCCAGGCCCGCTGCCAGCGGCAGCAACAGCGATTCGGCCGCCTCGTCCGCGGCAACCCGCGCTTCGAGCGCCTCCAGGGTGAGCATGGCCGGTTCCCGGAACGGGTCGACCCACAGGCGCCGCAGTCCGGCGATATGCGCACCGCAGCCCAGCGCCTCGCCAAGGTCGCGGGCCAGGCTGCGGATGTAGGTGCCCGAGCCGCAGGTCACCCGCAGCCGCAGCCGCGGCGGCGCCAACTCCAGGATCTGGATGTCCTGAACGTGCACCTCGCGCTCCGGCGCCTCGATCGACTCGCCGCGCCGGGCCTTGGCGTACAAGGGTTCACCGCCCTGCTTGAGCGCCGAATAGATCGGTGCGCGCTGGCGGATGTGGCCAGTCAGCGGCTGCAGGGCGGCGGCAATCGCGGCGTGGTCCAGCGCCGGCACCGGGCGCTCGCGCAGCGGCACGCCATCGGCGTCGTTGGTGTCGGTGGTGATGCCGAGCACGATGTCCGCGTCATAGGCCTTGGCCGAGCCCAGCAGCAGCCCGGCGATCTTGGTCGCCTCGCCAAAGCACAGCGGCAGCAAGCCGGTCGCCAGCGGGTCCAGTGCGCCGGTATGCCCGCCCTTCTCGGCGCGCAACAGGCGCCGGGCCGCCTGCAGCGCCTGGTTGGAGCTCAGGCCGGCGGGCTTGTCCAGCAGCAGGATGCCGTCGAGGCGACGAAAAGGAATTCGGGACATGGGATGACCACAGGACGCGGTTGTAGCGTATCTGCAGGAACGCTGTAGGAGCGGCTGCAGGAGCGGCTTCAGCCGCGACAGACAGGCATCACGCGAGCGTTGGTCGCGGCTGAAGCCGCTCCTGCAGCCGGCCCTACAGCGCCGCCCTCAGGATTCGGCGTCGTCGTCCGGCGTCGCCGGCGGCAAATCGCGCAGCAGGTTGTCGATGCGTTCGCCGCGATCAACCGAGTCGTCGTAATGGAAATGCAGTTCCGGCACGTGGCGCAGCTTCATCGCGCGCGCCAGCTGCATGCGCAGCTCGCGCGCCAGCTCTTTGAGCCCCTTCATCGCCTCGACCGCGCGTTCCTGTTGCAGCGCGGTGACGAACACCTTGGCGTGCGCCAGGTCGCGAGTGACCTCGACATCGGACACGCTGACCGACGGCAGCCCATGCTCGCGCACGGCGACATGCACCAGGGTGCCCAACTCCCGACGGAGCTGGGCGGAAACGCGATCGGTGCGATGAAAAGATTTGGTTGGCACGTGGGTCCGTAATTCGTGATTGGTGATTCGTGATTCGGAGAGCGTGATTCGTGACTCGGAAGGCCATCGTGACCGGGACCCGCCTTTCGCTTTTACGAATCACGAATCCCGAATCACGAATCCCAGCCTCAAAGCGTGCGAGCAACCTCGATGCGCTCGAAGCACTCGATCTGGTCGCCGACCTTGACGTCGTTGTAGGCCTTCACGCCGATACCGCATTCGGTACCGTTGCGAACCTCGTCGACGTTCTCCTTGAAGCGGCGCAGCGATTCCAGCTCGCCCTCGAACACCACGGTGTTGTCGCGCAGCACGCGGATCGGCTTGGAGCGCTTGACCACACCCTCGATGACCATGCAGCCGGCCACCGCGCCGAACTTGGAACTGCGGAACACGTCGCGCACCTGGGCGACACCGATGATCTCTTCGCGGATTTCCACGCCCAGCAGGCCAGAGGCCACCTGCTTCACCTGGTCGATCACGTCATAGATGATCGAGAAGTAGCGCAGGTCCACGCCGTTGGCTTCGATGATCTTGCGCGCCGAGGCGTCGGCACGCACGTTGAAGCCGATGACCGTGGCCTTGGAGGCGACCGCCGAGTTGGCGTCCGACTCGGTGATGCCGCCCACGCCGGAGTGGATCACATTGATGCGGATGTCTTCGTTCGACAGCGCGACCAGGGCCTGGCTCAGCGCCTGCACCGAGCCCTGGACGTCGGCCTTGATCACCAGGTTCAGCACCTGCTGGCCTTCGCCCTTGCCCATCTGCGCCAGGATGTCTTCCATGCGGTTGCCCGCCGAAGCGACCAGGCGCGATTCACGGCGCTTGGCTTCGCGCTGCTGCGCGACATCCTTGGCCAGGCGCTCGTCCTCGACCACGACGAAGTCGTCGCCGGCATCGGGCACGCCCGACAGGCCCAGCACCTGCACCGGGATCGACGGACCGGCCGAATCCGGCTGGCCGCCCACCTCGTCGAACAGTGCGCGCACGCGCCCGTATTGCACGCCGCAGACCAGATAGTCGCCCTTCTTCAGCTGGCCCTGCTGCACCAGCACCGTGGCCACCGGGCCGCGACCCTTGTCCAGCGAGGACTCGATGACCGTACCGCTGGCGCGGCCATCGGGCACGGCACGCAGTTCGAGCACTTCGGCCTGCAGCGAGATCGCGTCCAGCAGCGTGTCCACGCCCATGCCGGTCTTGGCCGACACCTCGACGAACTGGGTGTCGCCGCCGAATTCCTCGGCGACCACGTCCTGCGCCAGCAGCTCGTTCTTCACGCGCAGCGGATCGGCGTCGGACTTGTCCATCTTGTTGACGGCCACGATCAGCGGCACACCGGCAGCCTTGGCGTGCTGCACGGCTTCCTTGGTCTGCGGCATCACGCCGTCGTCGGCGGCCACGACCAGCACCACGATGTCGGTCAGCTTGGCGCCGCGCGCGCGCATCGAGGTGAAGGCGGCATGGCCCGGGGTGTCGAGGAAGCTGATGACGCCCTTCGGGGTTTCGACGTGATAGGCGCCGATGTGCTGGGTGATGCCGCCAGCCTCGCCCGAGGCGATCTTGGTGCGGCGGATGTAGTCCAGCAGCGACGTCTTGCCGTGATCGACGTGGCCCATGATGGTGACCACCGGCGGACGCGGACGCGACTCGCCCTGCTGTTCCTCGGCATGCGCCAGCAGCGCGTCCTCGAAGTCGTTGCTGCCCGCGCGCACGGCCTTGTGGCCGAGCTCTTCGGTGATCAGTACCGCGGTGTCATGGTCGATGCTCTGGGTGATGGTCGCCATCACGCCCATCTTGAACAGCGCCTTCACCACGTCACCGCCCTTGAGCGCGAGCTTCTGCGCCAGGTCGGCCACGGTGATGGTGTCGCCAATGGCGACCTCGCGCACGACCGGTGCGGTCGGGCGCTCGAAGCCATGCGCGCCACCGCCGCCACCGCCACGCTGCATTTCGCCGCCACGACGGTTGCCACCCGGACGCGGCTTGCCGCGCACGTTGGAACGACGGGCGCGGTCGGCAGCGGACAGGTGCAACTGGCCGGCGAAACGCTTGGTCGCATCGTCGTCCTCGACGCCGGCCACCATCGCGTGGGAACCACGGGTCTTGTGACGCGGCGCATTGCGATCATCGGCGCGCGGCGCGGCCGGGCGGGCCGGAGCGGCCGGGGCCGGGCGCACCGTGCGGGCCGGGGTCGCAGCACGCGTTTCAGCGGCGGCGGCGACCGGCGCAGGCGGTGCGGCGGCGGCTTCGGCGGCCTTGCGTTCGGCCTCGATGCGGTCGCGCTCGGCCTGCTCTTCCTTGCGTTTGCGGTCCAGCTCGTCGGCACGCGCGCGGTCCACTTCGGCCAGGCGCTGCTGTTCGGCCAGGTTGCGCTGGCGCGATTCTTCCAGCTTGCGCAGGATCTCGGCGCGCTCGTCGTCCACCGGACCGGCCGGGGTCGCGGCGGCGCGGGGCGCGGCCGGCGCGTCGGCCTCGGCGGCCTTCACGTAGGTACGCTTCTGCCGCACTTCCACATTCACCGTGGTCTTGCTGCGGCCCGCGCTGACGGTCACTTCCTGCAGCTTGCGCCGATTGAGCGTGATCTTCTTCGGCGCCTCGCCCACCGACTCGGCCGGCAGTTCGGTCTTGCCATGGGTGCGCCGCAGGAAGCCGAGCAGCTTCATCTTCTCGGTGCTGGTCACGACCTGGTCCGGGCCGCTGAACTTCATGCCGGCCGTGGCCAGTTGTTCCAGCAGTTTTTCGACCGGCGTGTTGACCAGTTCGGCAAGCTTGCGGATGGTGGTTTGCTGCGACATTCGGATCCTATGATCTGGTTGGCGCCCCCTCGCCCAGAGCAAGGGAAGCGCAGATTCTAAGCCCTGAGCGGCTCAGAGGGGGGGTCATTGCCGGCTCATTCGCCGCGCTCCAAGCGGGCGATCTCCTCGGCGCGGGCAGCCAGGATCAGCGCGGCAGCGCGCTCGGCCGTCATGCCCTCGATGCCGAAATCGACGATCTCATCGGCGGCCAGGTCGGACAGGTCCTCGCTGGTGCGGATGCCGTTGGCGGCCAGGGCGTAGGCGGTGGCCTCGTCCATGCCGTCCACGGCCAGCAGGTCGTCGGCCGGCTGGTGTTCGTCGAGCACTTCTTCCTCGGCCAGGGCCGCGTTGAGCAGTGCGTCGCGGGCGCGGGCGCGCAGTTCCTCGACGATGTCCTCGTCGAAGCCCTCCACCGCCAGCAGCTCGCCCACCGGCACGTAGGCGATTTCCTCGACCGTGCTGAAGCCTTCGGCGACCAGGATGCCGGCGATTTCCTCATCCACTTCCAGCTTGTCCATGAACAGCTGGCGGGCGGCGGCCTGCTCGGCCTCGCTCTTGGCCTGAACCTGGTCGGCGGTCATCACGTTGAGCTGCCAGCCGGTCAGGCGGCTGGCCAGGCGCACGTTCTGGCCGCCCTTGCCGATGGCCTGGGCAAGGCGATCCTCAGCCACGGCCAGGTCCATCGAATGCTTCTCTTCATCGACGATGATCGACTGCACCTCGGCCGGCGCCATCGCATTGATGACGAAGTTGGCCGGGTTCTCGTTCCACAGCACGATGTCCACGCGCTCGCCGTTGAGCTCGTTGGACACCGCCTGCACGCGCGAACCGCGCATGCCGATACAGGCGCCGATCGGATCGGTGCGGCTGTCGTGGGCGATCACCGCGATCTTGGCGCGGTCGCCCGGATCGCGGGCACAGCCCTTGATCTCGACCAGGCCCTGGCCCACTTCCGGCACTTCGAGCTTGAACAGCTCGATCATGAATTCAGGAGCGGCGCGGCTGATGAACAGCTGCGGGCCGCGCGGCTCGGAGCGCACCTCGGCCAGGTAGCCGCGCACGCGGTCGCCGGCGCGCAGCACGTCGCGCGGGATGCCCTTGTCCTTGGGGATGAAGCCTTCGGCATTGCCGCCGAGGTCAACAAAGATGTTGCCGCGCTCGGCGCGCTTGACCACACCGGTGATCAGCTCGCCCACGCGGTCCTTCCACGCATCGACCACCTGCTGGCGCTCGGCCTCGCGCACGCGCTGCACGATCACCTGCTTGGCGGCCTGTGCGGCGATGCGGCCGAAGTCCGGGTTCTCGATCTGCTCTTCGATGAAGTCGCCGACCTCCACGCCGTCGGCCTCGTCGACCGCGTCCATCAGGCGGATCTGGCGGTCCGGCGACTCCATCACCACGTCGTCGGCCACCACTTCCCAGCGGCGGAAGGTCTCGTAGCTGCCATCCTTGTGGTCGATCGACACGCGGGCCAGCACGTCCTGGTCGGGGTAGCGCTTCTTCGCCGCCGAAGCCAGGGCGGCCTCGATCGCGTCGAAGATCACTTCACGCGGCACGCCCTTCTCGTTGGCCACCGCGTCCACTACCAGCAAAAGTTCCTTGCTCATTTGGTCACTCCGCGCCCGGCTTCTTCGCCGGCGACTGGTTGGATGGTTTCTTGTTGCCCTGGCCCGTCTTCTTCGGGCCCGGCTTGTTCGGTTTCTGCGGGGCCAGCCCCAGGGCGGCCCAGTCCGGCAGAATGCGTGCCTTGTCGATGTTGTCGAAGTCCACGGCGAACTCGGCGCCGTCCACGTCGAACACCACCTGCCCGGCCGCCGCGTCCACCCGCACGATCGCGCCCTGCAGGCGGCGGCGGTTGTGCTGCGGCAGCTTCAGCCCGACCTTGGCCGACTCGCCGACATGGCGGGCGAACTGGTCCAGGGTGAACAGCGGGCGGTCCACGCCCGGCGAGGACACTTCCAGGGTGTAGTTGCCGCTGATCGGGTCCTCGACGTCGAGCTGGGCCGAGACCTCGCGGCTGACGCGCTCGCAATCGTCAATGTTGACGATGCGCTCGGGCTGCTCGGCCAGCGGCACATCGATGTACAGCCGCAGCGTTGCTCCGCCGGGAGCCGGGAGGTACTCGGCGCCCAGCAGTTCGAGCCCCAGCGCCTCCACGGTGGGTGCCAGCAGTTCGGCGATTTCAGTAGCCTTGTCGCTCACAGCTGCCCTCGGTAAATGGGTACGGGCCCGGCAAAATCCAGCCCCGGGAAACAACAAGGGGCCCAACGGGCCCCTTGCGAGTGTGCCCGGCCTCTGGGGCCGGCGTGGCGGCGGGAACATGGCTGCCACGACTTCGGATCCAGCGACCCTGCCCTCTCGGGCCGGTCGGGGTCCGCCAACGGAAGCTGGGTCCCGGCCGCCGCCCATGGCGTTGGCCCTGAAACGCTTTCCGCAAGAGCCGGCTATGTTACGTCCTGCCCCTGCCACTGGCAACCCTGCGACCCGGCGCGCCGGGTCGGGCCACCGCTGCGGCCTCACAGTCCGGACGGGAATGTGTCGGGCATCCCGCCTGCCGCCGGGGCGCCTGCCACGTCCGCGGCCACCGCGCCGGTATGGTCGAACCAGACGTAGGCGTCGAACTGCCCGGCCAGGCGTACCTGGGCGTAATGGCTGTGCAGTTCACTGTGCGCCAGGTACAGCACGCCGATGAAACGCTGCAGCCGTTCCTCGGACAAGGCCTGGCGCAACGCTTCAGGCGCGCGATCGCGCAGGTCCAGCAGAAACTGCGGCACGCCCGTAGCGTGGCACAGGTGTTCGACGCTGCCCGGCCGCGACGGGCGCACCGCCTTGACCTCCATCGGCCCGTCCCAGCGGCTGGCAGCGGCGACGAAGCCGTCATGCGTACCGAAGCCGACCAGCGCTGCGGCCTTCCCCAGTTGCTGCCGGCACAGCTGGCCGATGTTCAGCTCGCCGCTGGCCCAGCCCATCTCGGTGGCGCGCGCATCGCCGATATGCGAGTTGTGCGCCCACACCACCCCGCGCGACTGCGGGCCGTGCGCCTCGAGCAGCGCCATCAGCGTGTCGAACATGTGGGTGTCGCGCAGGTTCCAGCTTTCCGCGCCGCCGTAGTACATGGTGCGGTAGTAGCGCTCCGCGGCGGCGACCAGGCGCGCGTTCTGCGCCGCGTCGAGAAAGGCCTCGCCCTGGCCGGGGCCGCCCTGCACGTAGGCCAGCTGTTGCGCCAGCAGGTCGCGGCACTGCTGCACCACGGCATGCTCGCACTTGCCGTACGCCGATTCCAGCACCGCCTGGCCGTAGTCGGCGGGCGCCGACTGCCACGGGCTCAGGCAACCGTAGCGCTGGCGTGCAATGGCGGCGGCCTGCGGGTCTACCTGATCCAGGTAGGCCAGCACCGCCCGCATCGAGCGCCCGAGGCTGTACAGGTCCAGGCCGTAGAAGCCGAGACCCCGGCCTCCCGTGCGTGCCGCGTTGTGCGCGCGCATCCACTCGGCCAGCGCCTGCACCTCGGTGTTGCGCCACATCCATTGCGGGAAGCGCTCGAAGGCGCCATCGGCCACGGGCTCGGCCTGCTGGCCCTGGGCATAGCGATGCAGGGACGCCGCATCCGGCCAGTCGGCCTCCACAGCGATGAAGTCAAAGTCGTGACGCTCGACCAGACGCCGCGTGATCGCCGCCCGCGCGCGGTAGAACTCGCGCGTGCCATGGGTGGATTCGCCCAGCAGCACGACGCGGCAGTCGGCAAAACGGTCGAAAGCCGCGGCGAAAGCGGCGTCGTCCAGGCACGGTAGCGGCTCCAACGCGTCGGTCAGCAGCGGCAGCGGGTCGATCGCGGCCATCAGCAGCTCACCGCCGCATCCGCCTCAGGCCACCCCTGCTCGCCGATCAGCGGTACGAACACGACGCCGCCGAGATTCTCGGCCACGCAGACACCATCGCTGCGGGTGAACCGACACAGGCACTGCAGCGCGGCCTGCGCGCCGATCGGGATCACCGCGCGGCCACCCGGCGCCAGCTGTTCGCACAAGGCCGGCGGCAGGGCCGGCGCCGCGGCGGCCACCAGCACCGCGTCGTAGGGCGCGTTTGCGGGCCAGCCGATGCTGCCGTCGCCATGGTGGACCTGCACATGGCGATAGCCGAGGGCGACGAGCCGCTCGGCCGCGCCCTGGGCCAGCACCGCATGGCGCTCGACCGTATCGACGCGCCGTGCCAGCTCGGCCAGCACTGCGGCTGCATAGCCGGACCCGGTGCCCACTTCCAGGACCCGGTCTTCGGGACCGATCATCGCCGCCTGGGCCATCAACGCGACGATGTAAGGCTGCGAGATCGTCTGCCCGGCGCCGATCGGCAGCGGATGGTCCGCATAGGCCTCGGCCTCGTTGCCGGCTTCGACGAAGGCCTCGCGCGGCACCCGCGCCATGGCCTGCAACACGCGCGCATCGTGGATGTCGCGGCCACGCAGGTGCTGCGCGAGCATCTGCTCACGTGCGGCGTCGCGCGGCGGCATCGCGGCCATCGCGCGCCCTAGTGCGGGGTGGCCACGCCCTGCGCCATCACTGCCCCGGCAGAGGTGTCGGAATGGACCATGTTGGCGAGCGAGACCATGCCGACCAGGCGCTTGTGCGCATCCACCACCGGCAGGCGCCGCAATTCCAGGCTGGCCATGTTGCGGGCGATGGCCTGCACGTCGTCACTGGCGTAGCAATACTTGACCGCCGGTGACATGACATCGGCCACGTTGCGGGTATCGATGTCGCCTTCGGCCACGGCGCGCACCACGATGTCGCGGTCGGTGAGCATGCCGACGAGGCGGTCGTTGTCACGCACCGGCAGGCTGCCGATGTTGAGCTTGCGCATGGCCTCCGCTGCCTCGCGCAGCGACTGGTCCGGGCGCACGGTGTGCACATCGCGGCTCATGATGCTTTCGATGATCATCGCGGGTTCTCCTGCAACGGGAGACCGCAGCGTGCAGCGGCATGGATTTGCCGCCGATGAGCCCGGTGTGAGCGTGGCGCACACAACGTTGAAGATTTCAGTGAGGTGATCGCGATGCCAAGCCGCACATACGAAAACGGCGAATCCGTTTCCGGATTCGCCGCTTCGTTTTTTTCTACTGCGAACCCATCGCGAACGACGGGATGCTTATGTGGTAGCGGGGGCAGGATTTGAACCTGCGACCTTCGGGTTATGAGCCCGACGAGCTGCCAGACTGCTCCACCCCGCAGCAGAGGAACGAGAGTATGACGATACAGGTGAACTATTGCAAGCCCTGTATTCGTCTTCCCGGTGAATAATCAGGACAGATGCACGAAGGCGCGCTGGCACCACACCATGATCGGGTTCCAGGCCAGGCCGAGCGCCAGCAGCGCCACGGAGTTCACGCCCAGCACCACGCCAAGCACGCGGTCGTTGTTGGCCGGCAACGGCTCGCCCACGGGTTCGTCGAAGTACATGACCTTGATGACGCGCAGGTAATAGTACGCACCGATCACCGCGCAGATCACGCCGAGAATCGCCAGCCACAGCATGTGCCCGTGCACCGCCGCGCCAAGCACGGCCAGCTTGGTCCAGAAGCCCAGGAACGGCGGGATGCCCGCGAGCGAGGCCATGATGAACAGCACCAGGCCAGCCATCCACGGGTTGCGCGCGTTCAGACCCTTGAAGTCGTCGATGTTCTCGGCTTCAAAGCCGCTGCGCGAAAGCGCGATGATCGCGCCGAACGAAGCGGTGGACATGATCGCGTAGCTCACCGCGTAGAACATCGCCGCCGCATAGCCCTGCTCGTCGCCGCCGGCCACACCCATCAGCAGGAAGCCGATGTGCGAGACGGTCGAATACGCCAGCATGCGCTTGAGGTTGCTCTGCGCGATCGCCATCAGGTTGCCGATCACCAGCGACACCGCGGCCAGCGCGCCGATCAGCAGGCTCCACTGCTGCGACAACGGGCCAACGCCCATCTCCAGCAGGCGGTAGGCCATGCCGAACGCGGCCAGCTTCGGCGCCGAGCTGATGAACAGCGCGATCGGTGCCGGGGCACCCTGGTACACGTCGGGCAGCCACATGTGGAACGGCGCGGCACCCAGCTTGAAGGCGACGCCGGCGATCATGAAGATCGTGCCGGTCAGCAGCAGCAGGCGCTCAGGCGACCCGTCGATGGCGCCATGGATGCCGGTCAGGCTCAAGGTGCCGGTAGCACCGTAGATAAGCGACATGCCGTACAGCAGCAGGCCGGAGGCCAGCGAGCCGAGCACGATGTACTTCATCGCCGCCTCGGTGGCCAGGCCGCTGTCGCGGTTGGAAGCCACCAGCGCGTACGAACACAGCGCTAGCAGTTCCAGGCCGAGGTAGACCATCACCAGGCTGCCAGCCGAGACCAGGATCATCATCCCGGAGGTCGCGAACAGCACCAGCACCGGGATTTCGCCCTGGAACAGTTTGCGCTCGCGCAGGTAGCTCCAGCCATAGACCAGGGTCAGCGCGCTGACCAGCACGATCACCGTCTTCATCACGTCCGCGGCGGTATCGCGCACGAACATGCCGTTGAAGAATTCGCCCTGGCCACCGACGCCGGTGGCGAGCATCGCCAGCACGACGGCAAGGATCGCCACCGAGATCAGGTGGGTCCAGACCTTGTGCCGCTGGCTGACGAACAGGTCGATCATCAGCAGGGCAAAGGCGCCGCCCAGCAGCACCAGCTCGGGGGCGAGCGGTGCCAGGTCAGCGGTGGTCAACGACATGGGCGTTGGCGTGGTCATCATCATTCCTGGTTCAATTCTTGGCGGCCCGCTGTCACAGCTTGCTCACAGCGATCTGCGTCGCCAGCTTGGCGATCGACGGTTCCATCAGGTCGGTCAGCGGCTTGGGATAGATGCCCAAGGCCAGCACACCGGCGGCGAACACGCCCAGCACGAAAGCCTCGCGGCCGTTGATGTCCTTCAGTTCGGCCACGTGGGCATTGGCCACCTCGCCGAAGAACACGCGCTTGTAGAGCCACAAAGTATAGGCGGCGGTGATCACCAAAGTGGTGGCCGCGCCGAAAGCGATGAACGGATGCTTCTGGAAGCTGGCCATGATCACCATGAATTCGCCCACGAAGCCGCTGGTGCCTGGAAGGCCGGCATTGGCCATGTAGAACAGCATGGCAAAGGTGGCAAACCACGGCATCACGTTGACCACGCCGCCGTAGTCGGAAATGCGGCGGGTGTGCATGCGGTCGTACAGCACGCCGATACAGGTAAACATGGCGCCGGAGACGAAGCCGTGCGACACCATCTGCACCATCGCACCCTGCAGGCCGAGGCGGGCGGCATCGACGCTGCCGTAGTCGCGCACCAGCGTAAAGGCAATGAAGGTGCCGAGGGTGACGAAGCCCATGTGCGCAATCGACGAATAGGCGACCAGCTTCTTCATGTCGTCCTGCACCAGCGCCACCAGGCCGACGTAGATCACCGCGATCAGCGACAGTGCAATGACCACCCAGGCGAAATGATGGCTGGCGTCAGGCACGATCGGCAGGTTGAAGCGCAGGAAGCCGTAACCACCGATCTTCAGCGCGATGGCGGCCAGGATCACCGAACCGGCGGTCGGCGCTTCGACGTGCGCGTCCGGCAGCCAGGTGTGGACCGGGAACATCGGCACCTTGACCGCGAAGGCGATCAGGAAGGCGAAGAAGATCCAGGTCTGCTCCTTGGCGGTGAGCTGCATCGCGTACAGGTCGGCCAGCTGGAAGCTGCCGCCCTTCAGGTACAGGTAGATCAGCGCCACCAGCATCAGCACCGAGCCGAGGAAGGTGTACAGGAAGAACTTGATCGCGGCGTAGATGCGGCGCGGGCCGCCCCAGACACCGATGATCAGGAACATCGGGATCAGCATCGCCTCGAAGAACACGTAGAACAGCATCGCGTCGGTGGCGGCGAAGATGCCGACGGTGACGCCTTCCAGGATCAGGAAGGCGGCCACGTACTGGTTCACGCGCTTGTCGATCACGCCCCAGGCGCCGACCAGGGCCAGCACCGTGACCAGCGTGGTCAGCACGATCAGCGCGATGGCGATGCCGTCCACGCCGAGGTTGTAGCCGATGCTGTAGGCCGGGATCCACGCATGCTGTTCAACGAACTGCAACGCATCGTTGCTGGTGTCGTACCCGCTGAGCAGCGGCAGGCTGAGCAGCAGGGTCAACACCGCAACCAGCAGGGACGCCCAGCGGGCGGCCTGGAAGTTGCGCAGGGCGAGGATCAGGGCTCCGCCGATGATCGGCAGCCAGATCAGGACACTCAATAGGGGCCAGTTCGACACGTCTTCTTATCCGTACAGGTCAACGCCACACAAACATCACGACCATCAGCAGGGCGATGAGCCCGATGATCATGGCGAAGGCGTAGTGGTAGAGGAAACCGGACTGCGTGCGACGCAGCAGGTGGGCGGCCAGGTCGACCACGCGGGCCGAACCATTGACCACCGCGCCATCGACGACATGCGTGTCGATCGCGCGGGACACCTTGCCCAGGCGAACACCGCCGCCAGCGAAGCCGTTGATCCAGAGCTTGTCGAAACCGTACTTCTCTTCGAGGATCCGCACCGGCAGCGCAAAGGCCTTGCGCGCCCTTGCCGCCAGGTCCGGCTTCCACAGGTACATCAGCGCCGCCAGCAGGAAGCCGGCCAGGGTCAGCCAGAACGGCCAGGCGCTCATGCCATGGGTCGCGTATTCGACCGGGCCGTGCCAGAACTCCTCGCCCACCTCGGCCACGGTATCGCGGGCCGGGGTGTAGAAGTCGATGGCGCCGGTGAAGAACGTCGTCTCCTGGCCCTGCACGGTTTCCGCGGCGCGGTGCCCCATCCAGTCGGTGCCGAACAGCATCGGCCCGGAAGTGATGAAGCCGATGGCGATCGACGGAATGGCCAGCAGGATCAGCGGCAGGGTCACCACCCAGGGCGACTCGCGCGGCTCGTGCGCGCCATGGCCGTGGTCATGGCCGTGGTCGTCCTTGTGCGCGTGGTCGTCGTGCGCATGCTGCTGCGCTTCGGCGTCGGTGTGGTCGGCATCGCCGTGGCCGTGCTCGTCATGGCCGTGCGCATGCGCGTCGCGGAAGCGTTCCTTGCCATGGAAGGTCATGAACAGCAGGCGGAAGCTGTAGAAGCTGGTCACCAGCACGCCGCCCAGCACCGCCCAGTAGCCGTAGGTGGCAACCCAGTTGTTGGCGTGCTGCGCGTGGATCTCGGCGGCCTCGATGATTGTGTCCTTCGAGTAGAAGCCGGAGAAGAACGGCGTGCCGATCAGCGCCAGGGTGCCGACGACGCTGGTCCAGTAGGTGATCGGCATGTACTTGCGCAGGCCGCCCATCTTGCGCATGTCCTGCTCGTGGTGCATGCCGATGATGACCGAGCCGGCGGCCAGGAACAGTAGCGCCTTGAAGAAGGCATGGGTCATCAGGTGGAACACCGCGGCCGAGTACGCCGACACGCCGAGAGCAACGGTCATGTAGCCCAGCTGCGACAGCGTGGAGTACGCCACGACGCGCTTGATGTCGTTTTGCACGATACCGATCAGGCCGGTGAAGAACGCCGTGGTCGCGCCGACAAACAGCACGAAGTTCAGCGCCGTCTCCGACAGCTCGAACAGCGGCGACATGCGCGCCACCATGAAGATGCCGGCGGTCACCATGGTCGCGGCGTGGATCAGCGCCGAGATCGGGGTCGGGCCTTCCATCGAGTCCGGCAGCCACACATGCAGCGGCACCTGGGCGGACTTGCCCATGGCGCCAATGAACAGGCAGATGCAGATCAGCGTGGCCACCGACCACACCATCGGCTGGCTGAGCAGGGTGAAGTGCTGGCCGAACAGGTCCAGCGAGCCATCCCACAGCTGGATCACCGCGCGCGGGTCGCCGAGCACGCCGGCGTTGGCGAACACGACCGAGTAGTCCAGCGTGCCGAACACCCACAGCACCCCGGCGATGCCGAGGATGAAGCCGAAGTCGCCGACGCGGTTGACCAGGAACGCCTTCATGTTCGCGAACACCGCGGTCGGGCGCTTGAACCAGAAGCCGATCAGCAGGTACGAGACCAGGCCCACCGCTTCCCAGCCGAAGAACAGCTGCAGGAAGTTGTTGCTCATCACCAGGGTGAGCATGGAGAAGGTGAACAGCGAGATGTAGCTGAAGAAGCGCTGGTAGCCCGGATCATCGGCCATGTAGCCGATGGTGTAGACGTGGACCAGCAGCGAGACGAAGGTGACCACCACCATCATCATCGCGGTCAGCTTGTCGACCATGAAGCCGACATGCGCCGAGTAGTGGCCGACCTCGAAGAACGTATAGAGGTTCTGGTTGAACGGCGCGGCGCCCTGCCCGACCAGTTGGTACAGCGTCCAGCACGACAGCGCGCAGCTGACCGCCACGCCGAGAATGGTCGCGTACTGGGCGCCCTTGCGGCCGACCTGCCGGCCGAACAGCCCGGCGATGATGCTGCCGACCAGCGGTGCGAGCACCACGGCGATGAGCAGGCCCTTGGAGAGTGTGATTTCCATCTTCGGGTCAGCCCTTCAACGAATCGACTTCGGCCACGTTGATCGTGTGGCGGGTACGGAACAGGGTCACCAGGATCGCCAGGCCGATCGCGGCTTCGGCGGCGGCCACGGTGAGGATGAAGAACACGAACAGCTGGCCGGCCGGATCACCCATCTGCCGCGAGAAGGCGACGAAGTTGATGTTGACCGAAAGCAGCAGCAGCTCGATCGACATCAGCAGCACGATGACGTTCTTGCGGTTGAGGAAGATGCCGGCGAGGCTGATGCAGAACAGCACCGCGCCCAGGCCCAGCAGGTGGCCAAGGGTGATCACGATTTTGCCTCCTGGGTGTTGCCGGGCACGCCAGGCTCGGCCGGAACCGGTGCAACCGGCTTTTCGACGGCCATCTTGACGATGCGCAGGCGGTCACGCGACTTGACGCGGGTCTGCGCCGAAGGATCCTGGGTCTTGATGCCGGTGCGCTTGCGCAGGGTCAGCATCACCGCGGCGATCACCGCCACGGTCAGGATGACGGCGGCGAACTCGAACGGCAGCAGGAAATCGGTGAACAGCGTGTGCGCCAGCCAGGTCAGGTTGGAGGTGTCGGCGGCCTGCGCGGCGGCGTTGTCGGCCGGCAGCGGCGTGGCGGTGCGCGACTTCACCCCGACCAGGGTGACGATCTGCACCAGCATGACCAGCGCAAAGCCAATGCCCACCGGCAGGTAGCGCACCCAGCCCTCGCGCAGGCGGCTGGTGTCGATGTCCAGCATCATCACCACGAACAGGAACAGCACCATCACCGCGCCGACGTACACCAGCACCAGGGTGACGCCGAGGAACTCGGCGCCGACCAGCAGCCACACGCAGGCGATGGAGAAGAACGTCAGGATCAGGCACAGCACGGCGTACACCGGGTTGCGCACGCTGATCACCGCGCCCGCCGCGATGACGGCGACGGCGGAGAAGGCCCAAAAAGCAATATTGACCCAGTCCATCATGACCTCAGCGGAAGGCGGCGTCGGCGGCACGGCGCTCGGCGATCTCGGATTCGAGACGGTCGCCCAGGGCCAGCAGCTGCTGCTTGTTGACGATGTTCTCGCCACGTTTCTCGAAGTGGTACTCGAGGATATGGGTCTCGACGATCGAATCGACCGGGCAGCTCTCTTCGCAGAAGCCGCAGAAGATGCACTTGAACAGGTCGATGTCGTAGCGCGTGGTGCGGCGGGTGCCGTCCTCGCGCTTGGCCGAGTCAATGGTGATGGCCAGCGCCGGGCACACTGCCTCGCACAGCTTGCAGGCAATGCAGCGCTCTTCCCCGTTGGGATAGCGGCGCAGCGCATGCAGGCCACGGAAGCGCGGCGACTGCGGGAACTTCTCCATCGGGTACAGCACGGTGTACTTCGGCTTGAAGGTGTACTTCAGCGTCAGCCACAGGCCGCCAAGCAGCTCGAGGAGCAGCAGGCTCTTGAAGTAGTGGGTGATCTTGTTCATCGATTACACGCCCTTCTGGATCACGCCGTAGAACACCATCAACGCAGTCACCGCGATCCACAGGATCGTCAGCGGAATGAACACCTTCCAGCCCAGCCGCATGATCTGGTCATAGCGGTAGCGCGGGAACGAAGCGCGGAACCAGATGTAGGCGCTGGCGAAGAACAGCACCTTCAGCAGCAGCCACGGCCAGCCGCCGGTCCACAGCCAGTTGATCCACGGCGAGACGTCAGCGGTGACCCAGCCCTGGATCGGGCTCAGCCAGCCACCCAGGAAGAAGATCGAGATCAGGAAGCTGACCAGGATCATGTTGGCGTACTCGGCCAGGAAGAACAGCGCGAACGCGCCGCCGGAGTACTCCACCATGTGGCCGGCGACGATTTCCGACTCGCCTTCCACCACGTCGAACGGAGCGCGGTTGGTCTCGGCCACGCCGGACACCCAGTACACGATGAACAACGGGAACAGCGGCAGCACGAACCAGTCCAGGAAGCCGGAGTTGCCGGCCTGGGCCAGCACGATCTGGCTCAGGTTGACGCTCTGCGCGGCGATCATCACGCCGACCAGGGCAAAGCCCATCGCGATTTCGTAGCTGACCACCTGCGCGGCCGAACGCATCGCGCCAAGGAAGGCGTACTTCGAGTTCGAGGCCCAGCCGGCGAGGATGATGCCGTACACGCCCAGCGAGGTCATCGCCAGCAGGTACAGCAGGCCGACGTTGGCATTGGACAGCACCAGCCTGGCGTCGAACGGCACCACCGACCAGGCGGCAAACGCCGGTGCCAGGGTCAGCAGCGGCGCGATGACGAACAGCGCCTTGTGCGTGTTGGTCGGCTGCACGATCTCCTTGAACAGGAGTTTGAACACGTCGGCGAAGGCCTGGAAGATGCCCATGCCGACGTACATCGGCCCGTGGCGCACGTGCATCCAGCCGATCAGCTTGCGCTCCCACACCACGTAGAAGGCCACGGCAATGATCACCGGCACCGCGATCACCAGGATCTTGGCGATGATCCACAGGACCACACCGATGTCGCCCAGCCCGATGAACCACTGGTGCAGCGGATCGACCAAGTTCAACAGCATCTCGTTCATGCAGCCACCACCGTTACGCGACCAGCGCCGAGCGGCGCGGTTGCGCCATGGCCGGATTCGATCCAGACCGTGCCCGCGGCGACCCGCTTGTCCAGGACCACCGGCAGCGTCGCCTTACCGGCGGCGGTGCCGACCTTGACCATCTGCCCTTCGGCGACCTGCAACTGCGCGGCCTGCTCCGGGCTCATCGTGACGCTGGGCGCCAGGTTGAGCGGATGCGCCTGCAACGCCGAGGCGCGGCGCACGACGGCGTCGGTGCGGTAGATCGCGGCGGTGGCCGCCACCTCCAGCCCTTCGCTGGCGACCGCCGGCTGTGCCGAGGTGGACGGGGTCAGCGTGCGGCCCTGCATGCCGGCGCGCAGGCCGGCCAGGTCGATGAACTCGAAACCGGGCAGGCCCAGCTCGCCACCCAGCGCACGCAGCACGCGCCAGCCTTCGCGAGCTTCGACCGGCAGCTTGCCGCCGGCCTTGGCGACCTGCACGCGGCCGTCGAGGTTGGTCAACGAGCCTTCGATTTCCGGCAGCGCGCCGATCGGCAGGATCACGTCGGCCACATCGCGGGTCGAGGCACAGGCGAACTGGCTGAAGGCCACGACCTTGGCACCATGCAGCGCGGCGCGCGCGGCGGCCGCATCGGCGAAGTCCAGGCCCGGCTCGATGCCGTAGATCACATAGGCTGAACGCGGCTGGGCCAGCATCGCCGCCGCGTCGCGCGCGGTCGGCAGCACACCCTGCGTAGCCAGGCCGACGGCGTTGGCGCCCTGCGGGATGCGGCACAGCGCCGCGCCGGTGGCCGTCGCGAAGTCACGCGCGGCGGCGCGCAGCGTGGCGGCCTGCGGATGGTTCTCCACCAGCCCGCCGACGATAACCACCGCACGCGAGGCACCCTTGACGGCGTCGCGCAGCGTGGCGTCGCCCAGCGCGGTGGCGATCTGCGACGGCGCGACCAGCTGCTTGCCGGCCAGCGCGAAGGCGAAGTCGAAGTCGACCGGGTTGATCGCGTGGATGCGCATGCCGTTGCGCACCTGCGCCTTGCGCAGGCGCGCATGCAGCAGCGGCAGCTCATGGCGCACGTTGCTGCCGACGATCACCACCACGTCAGCCTGCTCGATCTCGGCCAGCGGCAGCGCGAACGGCTCGGCCACGGCGGCGTCGGAGAAGTCGCGGTTGAAGATGCGGTGATCGAGGTTGCCACTGCCCAGGCCCGAGGCCAGGCGCGCCAGCAGCTCGCCCTCCTCGTTGGAGGTCGCCGGGTGCACCAGCACGCCGAGCTCGTCGCCCGACTGCGCCTTGAGGATCTCGCTTGCCGCGGCCAGGCCTTCAGCCCAGCTCACTTCGGTCCACTCGCCGTTGACCTTCTTCAGCGGCTTCACTGCGCGGTCGGCGCTGTACAGGCCCTGGTGCGAATAGCGGTCACGGTCGGACAGCCAGCATTCGTTGACCGCCTCGTTCTCGCGCGGCACCACGCGCAGCACTTCGCCGCGGCGCACATGCAGGAACAGGTTGGAACCCATCGCGTCGTGGTAGCCCAGCGACTCGCGCGCGGCCAGTTCCCACGGACGGGCGCGGAACTGGAACACCTTGTTGGTCAGCGCGCCCACCGGGCACACGTCGATGACGTTGCCGGAGATTTCGGTGGTCAGCGGCTTGCCGTCGTAGGTGCCGATCTGCAGGTTCTCGCCGCGGTACATGCCACCCAGCTCATAGGTGCCGGCGACTTCCGCAGTGAAGCGCACGCAACGCGTGCACTGGATGCAGCGGGTCATTTCGGTGGCGACCAGCGGGCCGATGTCCTCGTCGGGCACCACGCGCTTGCGCTCGTTGAAGCGGCTCACCGAACGGCCATAGCCGAGGGACACGTCCTGCAGTTCGCACTCGCCGCCCTGGTCGCAGATCGGGCAGTCCAGCGGGTGGTTGATCAGCAGGAACTCCATCACGCTGCGCTGGTACTTCAGCGCCTTCTCGCTGCGCGTGGCAACCTTCATGCCGTCCATCACCGGCGTGGCGCAGGCCGGAGTCGGCTTGGGCGCCTTTTCCACGTCGACCAGGCACATGCGGCAGTTGGCCGCGATCGGCAGTTTCTCGTGGTAGCAGAAACGCGGGATCGGAATGCCGGCCTTGTCGGCGGCCTGGATGATCATCGAACCCTTCGGCACGACCAGGCTCTGGCCGTCGATCTCGACGGTGACGTGGTCGGGCGGAACGTTCGGATTGACAGGCTGTGCGCTCACGCAGCCACTCCCATTTGCTCGTCGACGATCGAACGGCCGTTGACGATGTAGTACTCGAATTCATCCCAGAACTGGCGCAGGAAACCCTGGATCGGCCAGGCCGCGGCTTCACCGAACGCGCAGATGGTATGGCCCTCGATCTGCCCGGCCACCGCCTTCAGCTGGTGCAGGTCTTCCATGGTCGCCTTGCCGGCGACGATGCGCTCCAGCACGCGGTGCATCCAGCCGGTGCCTTCGCGGCACGGGGTGCACTGGCCGCAGGACTCCTTGTGGAAGAACTGCGAGATGCGGCAGGCAAAGCGCACGCAGCAGACGCTGTCATCCAGCACCACGATGGCGCCCGAACCCAGGCCGGTGCCGAGATTGCGCAGGGTGTCGTAGTCCATCTGCAGGCCGGCCAGCTCCTCGGCCTTGAGCACCGGCATCGACACGCCACCCGGCACCGCCGCCTTGAGCTTGCGCCCCGGGCGCAGGCCGCCGGCCATTTCCAGCAGTTCGTCGAAGGTGGTGCCCAGCGGCACCTCAAAGTTGCCGCCGTTCTGCACGCAGCCGGAGACCGAGAAGATCTTCGGACCGCCGTTGGCGGTCTTGCTCAGGCCCTTGAACCACTCCGGACCGTTGCGGATGATCGCCGGCACCGAGGCATAGGTCTCGGTGTTGTTGATCGTCGAAGGCTTGCCGTACAGGCCGAAGTTGGCCGGAAA
>Ga0196970_1000098_pt1 | contig 143773 bp, 142 predicted proteins | sample S1v_513CmetaG_FD_148672 | JGI IMG/M metagenome (GOLD analysis project Ga0196970, IMG submission 148672) | Soil microbial communities from Anza Borrego desert, Southern California, United States - S1+v_5-13C | ecosystem: Environmental > Terrestrial > Soil > Desert | place: USA: California... | reverse complement strand
ACAGCAACCGGGGCAAAGTCCCCGGTTTTCCTTTCCCCATGCGGGGTCACGTATTGTGAGCAGAACCCGGTTCAGGCAGGTCCACTTAATGTGAGCGAGAATGGTTCAGACAATGTGAGCGCCCACACGAACCCCAGCCAACATAGCACGGTGCTATACTCTCACGCCCAGTCCGAGTCCGAGATACCCGGGCCGTGGCTGTAAATGACACCGCCACTCCCGCTCTGCGACCAACAGTTGAGCTACAGCCCCCCCGCCCGCGGCGCACGGCCACCCAAGAGCACCCGTGACGCGCCCGCCCCGCCACCAGTGCGCGACTCAAGCGCGCCTCAATATCAACCTACATCCCCACGCCGTAAGCCTGCTCGCTCCGCAGCGCCCCCCAACCGCTGGCGCTTACTCCCCCAAGCCCTCCAAGGACTCACCTAACACTGCGGGCCCGACACCCCACCATAGATCCATCACGACGATCATCCGTTCCCCCTCGCGGCGCTTCGGCAGTCCGACATCATCTGACACGCACCGCCACCAGACTCCAACGACACCCAATGTGACCCCGAGCCACAGACCGCCCTTCCCACAAGGGATGCACCCCTCACCCCCAGCGCAGAGCGAAGCGCGCCCAAGCGCAGCCCCACTTCCCCACGCCGTCACCACACCGTAGCCCCACCATCACCCCGTCGAACTTTGACGATGAAAAACGGCAACACGCCTCCGGCTTTCGACAGCCGAAGGCGTGTTCGTTTGGTAATATCAGGATGCAAGGGCGAGTCCCTCGGCGGATCCGGTGGATCATCCTCAGTTCACTGATCTCCGAGTGGTCCGGCTCTTGGTTCAGTCATTCCTGAGCTGACGAACCGTCCCGTGGGCCCCGTATCCATAGACTACGGGATCCCGCAGCGGCTCTCCCTCGCATCATATACTATTGTACCGCTCCAGCCCCGCCCCTATGCGCCCACCGCCGCGATACCGGCGTCCAGGGCCTTCTGGTTGGTCGCCTCGGTCCCCTTCGGCACGCTCGCGGCCACCGCCTCGGCCAGGGCCTCGGGCGAAACCAGGCCGCAGGCCTTATTCATGGCGCCCAGCGCCACAATGTTGGCCGACACGGTCTTGCCGGTCGCTTCCTTGGCCAGCTTGGTAATCTCGACGGCGTACACCTTTCCGTCGACCTGGGGCACGGTGTGAACGTGCATCGGATCGACAATCAGCGTCCCGCCGGGCTTCAGTTTATAGGTGAACTTGTCCGCGGCTTCCTGGGTCATCGCCAGAATCACATCGGCCAGGGTCACTTTCGGGAAGTCAATCTCGTCCGTGTCGAGAATTACCTCGGCGCGGCTGGCGCCGCCGCGGGCTTCCGGACCGTACGACTGGGTCTGCGTCACGTGCAGGCCGTCCTTAATGCCGGCCTTCGCCAGAATGATCCCCGCCAGGATCATGCCCTGGCCGCCGGAGCCGGTCAGCATGATCTCCGCCATTACCGGGCACCTCCCTGGGCCTTTTCGATGACCTTATCGTACGACTTGGCGTACTCAGGCCGCGGCTTGCTCCACAGTTCACCGACCACGTGCTTGCCAACCAGTTCCTCCGCCGTCATGGCTGAAGCCTTGGAGGCCGGCACGGACAGTTCGCCCTGCCGCTTCATCATGGCGTAAGGGTCGCCCATCTTGTTCTTGCGGCCGAAGTAGGTCGGGCACTGGTCGATCGCTTCAATAAAAGAGAACCCGTCGTTGCGCAGGCCGTTGGCGATATACTTCTCCAGCATGCGGGCCTGCATGGCCGTGCCGCGGGCGACGTACGAAGCGCCTGCCGCCTGCACCAGGTTGCACAGGTTGAAGGCCGGGTCGATGTTGCCGTACGGCGCCGTGGTGGCCAGGGCGCAGTCCGGGGTGGTCGGGGAGAACTGGCCGCTGGTCATGCCGTAGATGTTGTTATTGAGGCAGATGCAGGTGATGCCGATGTTGCGCCGGGCAGCATGAATCAGATGGTTGCCGCCAATGGCCGAGGCGTCGCCGTCACCGGTCATGACGATCACGTTCAGCTCCGGATTGGCCATTTTGATGCCGGTGGCAAAGGCCAGCGCCCGGCCATGGGTCGTGTGGATGGTGTCAAAGTCCATGTAGCCCGAGGCCCGGCTCGAACAGCCGATGCCGCTGACGATGACGGTCTTGTCCTGATCGAGCCCGACCTGGTGAATCGCCCGGACGAGCGCCTGCATGACGATGCCGTGGCCGCAGCCCGGACACCAGATATGCGGCATCCGGTCCCTACGGAGGTACTTAAATGTTGGAATCTTTCCTGCGATGGCCATCTTACCGCACCCCCTCGATGGCGGCAAGGATCTCCGCCGGCGTCAGAATCTCACCGTTGACTTTGGTCAGGGGAATGACGTTGGTGGTGCCGTGAGCGACACGCTCCACCTCACGGGCCATCTGGCCCAGGTTCAGTTCGGGCACGATGACGGCCTTCTTGCCGGCAATGGCCTGCCGGACCATCTCGTCATGGAACGGCCAGATGGTGATCGGCCGGTAGAAGCCAACCTTCAGGCCCTTCTCCCGAGCCATACGGACGGCGCGCTGGGCGGACCGGGCGGTGCCGCCGTATGCAAAGACGACGATATCGGCCTCGGCGATGTCGCGCTGCTCGGCCTGGTAAATCTCGTCGATGTTGTCCATCAGTTTGTTGGTCAGCCGCCGCACTGCCTTGTCAACCAACTTCGGGTTGGAGGTGGCGAAGCCATCCTCGGCATGGATCAGACCCGTCACATGGAAGCGATACCCGTCGCCGAAGTTCGGCAGGGTCGGGACCCCCTTGTCGTCGGGCCGGAACGGCTTGTGCTCACCCTTGGGCAGAGCCGGCTTGCGCCGCTCGACCGCGTCGATCTCGGACGCTTCCGGCAGGGCCACCGGCTCCCGCAGATGGCCGATCACTTCGTCAGCCAGCAAGATGACCGGGACCCGGAACTGCTCGGACAGGTTGAACGCCCGGATGGTCAGGTAATACGCCTCGGAGACCGAAGACGGCGTCAGGGCGATGATCCCGTAGTCGCCGTGGCTGCCGAAGCGGGCCTGCTGCATGTCGCCCTGCGCCGGCGAAGTCGGCAGACCGGTTGAGGGGCCCATGCGCTGCACATTGACAACCACACAGGGAATATCACCGTGGATGGCGTAGCCGAGGTTCTCCTGCTTGAGCGAGAAGCCGGGGCCGGAAGTGGCGGTCATGGACTTGCGCCCGGCCAGCGAAGCGCCGACGACGGCGGCCATGGAGGCGATTTCGTCTTCCATCTGGATGAAGCGGCCGCCGACCTTGGGCAGGCGCTCGGAAGCCAGTTCGGCGATCTCCGTGGAGGGAGTGATCGGGTAGCCGGCGTAGAAGCGCATGCCTGCGGCGAGGGCGCCCTCGAAGATCGCCTCGTTGCCCTGCATCAGCACGCGGGTGCGGCTGGGAGCCTGAACGCTAGCCATTTGCCTCCACCTCCTCAACGTTGATGGCGAAGTCCGGACAGTAGATCTCGCACGACAGGCAGCCTGTGCAGTCCTGAATCCTCACAACCTGGGCCTTGAGCCGGTCGGTCATGGCAAGCACGTCCTTGGGACAGACCTGGACACAGATCTCGCAACCCTTGCAGTACGTTGTGTTCACCTCGACGGTAAACACCCTGGGCTTGCGCTCGACTGCCAATGCCTTCACACTCCTAGCGATGAAGAAACTTAGCCTACGATACTGTACCTTGAGGATGAGCGTATCCCAAATGCCTGCTTATCTTCAATAACCCGCCGGGTCCATCCGGCAGGGGCCTTCGGGCAAATATAGACAGGGGCAAAATCGGGCTGAAATAGGGCGATGTGCCTAGAAATCGCCTTGCCGGTGATCACTCTGGATTAGCGTTGCATAGCAGGTATTACTATTGAACATAAACCGTATGGCCAGCGCCGCAAGATGCTGACTGTACGGGGCATTCCTCCGACTTATGGATGAGTTCAAGTCCGTTTACTGTCCGTCACAAAAACGAAGCGAGGGGCCGGCGCCCCCCGCCTCGTCACTCAGTCGATCCCGGTCCGTCTATACACGCCGGCGGAGCCCCTGTAGCCAGACGGCTCCGCCCGCGGCCGCCAGCACGGCGGCGGCGAGGAACGTGGGCTGAAAACCGGCGGCACCCAGCATCCAGCTGCCAAGCAGAGGGCCGAGGGCGCCGCGCAGGGCGGTCACCAGCATGGAAGCGGACGTGTACGCCCCCACCCGCTCGGGGTTGGCGGCCAGAATCACGTTCCAGCCCCCCAGGTCCAGGGCGGCGTCCGCCACCCCCTGGCACATGTGGCCCAGGGCGATCAGGGCGAAGGTTTCGCCGCCCAGGCCATAGGCCAGCGGCATCCCCAGGTAGAACAGGGCAGCGGCCAGCACCACCGGGCGGGCGCCCTTCCGGTCGATCACCCGGCCCCACAGGGCGAAGGAGGGAAGCCAGGCCAGATTCCAGGCCAGCGCCAGCCAGCTGATCTGTTCGTTGGTGAGCCCCAGCTGCCGGACCTGATAGACCGGGTACAGGGGCGAGGCCACCAACACGCCGCCGTGGAACAGAATCGCCGCCAGCAGATAGCGCCGGAACTCCGGATCCGACAGGGCCAGCCGGAGACCCTGGAGGGCGCCGGGGCTGGAGAGCGGGCCGCCCGGAGGCGGGGCATCGACCGGCTCCCGGGTCATGGCATAAGCCGCCGACGCCACCAGGCCGAAGATCCCCGCGACTGGGTAGATGACGGAGACGCCGAATCGATCGATCAGCCGCCCGGCCACCAGCGTCGTCGGCAGCATGGAAGCGGCCAGCAGCAGCCGTATGTATCCCATCAACCGGCCCCGCAGGTGGGGCGGGAAGACCTTCTGCACGAGCGATCCGTAAGCCGGGTTGGCCGCCGCCACCACCACATGGGCCCCGAGGTGAATGCCCGTCAGCGCAGCCGGGCTCTTGAAGAAGCCGATGGCCCCCAGCCCGGCGCGCCACACGGCGTTAGGGATAACCACCCACCGGAGCTTGCGGCTGCTGAAGCTCAGCCGGGCCCAGACCGGCGCCAGCGCGTTGCCGATGAACGGCCCCGCCGTCAGCAGCCAGATCTGCAGGGGCGTCGCTCCCAGGCGGACGGCGAGCGGCATGATGAAGGGGTTGATAATACCCAGAAAGATGCCCATGAAAAGCACATTGACGGCCTCGCATCCGAAGTTCCAACGAGTCCGCCGCTCCATTGTCATGCCCAAAAACGTGACCGGTTGGTCTTCGAACGTAAGGCGCACTGGCTCACCCCCTGCGCCCTATCTTACCACGGAAATATCTGCAAGTAGATATGCCTCGAACTATACGAAATCATCGCGAAGCGACAGCCGACCCCGCGGCACGTCGATCTTATGTTTCCTTTAGCGCCACTTAGCGGAAAAATCTTGCTTCACCCCTAGACGTTGCTGTAACGGTCCTTTTTTCCCACAGGTAAAATGGGGAGGGGACATGCGGAACCCTGATTGTGGGAGGGCAGACAGCGATGAGAGTGCGGTCAGTGCTCCTGGTGTTTCTCCTGTCGGCGTCATGCTGCTTCGGCACCGGTCCACGCCCGGCTGAGGCGGCGGCCAGCGGGCCATGTTTGCCACAGCGCCAGCTCCCGGTGACCGTCCTGGCCCGGAGCGCGGCGGGGCGCCCCTTTGACGCCCTGGAGTTCGAGGAAGCCGCCCCGTTTATCGACGCCGACACCGGACGGACCATCGTGCCCCTGCGGTCTCTGATTTCATCCCTCTCGCCCGGAACTGACGGCGTCCGCTGGTACGCCGACATCCGCACGGCCAGCTTCTGGCACCAGGGCCACACCCTTTCCGTGCGGTTCCCCCGCGACGTCGACCGCTCCTATTCGGCCTCGCTGGACAATCAATCCTATAGCCTGACGTCCTACCTGTGCAACGGCCGCGTCTGGGTCACGGCCCGGACGGTTGCCGAAGCCTTTGGTATCGATATTGAGTACTATAAAGACGGCGTGGTTGTCATTGACGGCGCCGGCAAGGACCCCTGGGCCAGCCAGCCGGCGCGCGAACTGGCCAAGTGCACCCCCTTCCCCGACCGTTTCACCGACTACCTGGTGGCACCCGCGTCGTCTGCCCAGCAGGCGGCCACAGCTGTGGCCTGCCAGTTGCTCTCCTACTAGACCGGAAGCCGCCGGCCCCTGAGGGGACCGGCGGTTAACGCTCACCGAAATACCGGCTGATCGCCCGGGCAATCGCTTCGGCCGCCGCCTGCTGCCCGGCGGCGGACGTGAGCAGCCGCTCTTCGGACGGCTCAGTCATGAAGCCCATCTCCACCAGCATGGCCGGCGCATCGCCCATGCGAACCACGTTGAACGGCCGCTGTTTGAATCCCCGGTCGGCCAGTCCGAGCGCTGCGGTCAGCTCCTCCTGTGCCAGTCCCGCCAGGCGGCGGCTCAGCAGTGCGTTCAGATTCGAGACCGCCCAGTGGACTTCCGTGCCGCCATCGCCGTCCGGGCCGCCGTTGGCATGCACGGAGACAAACAGGTCCGCACCGGCCGGCGCGCCAAACGGGCCGCCTTCCGTCCAGTGACAGGAAAGCGGCCCGGTGCTCGCTTATTGCATTCATACGGCCTCTGTCGCGACCTCGGTGCCGCCCTCCCCGGGCGCCAGGATCTCCTGGGGCAGGCGGTCGAGCATCTCCACCAGCCGGTGGTCCAGCCTGCCGGCCAGCGCCTCCTGGTGCAGCACGCCCATGGCATCGGCGTGTTTCATCTGGCGCCGGTAGGCACGGTCAGTCGTCAGGGCGTCATATACGTCAGCCACCGCTACGATGCGGACCAGGAGGCTGATCTCCCCGCCCCGCAGCCCGTCGGGATACCCACTCCCATCCAGCCGCTCATGATGATGGCGGACGATATCCTGCACCGTGCCAATGCGGGAATAGTCAAAGGCCCGTAGAACTGAAGGACCGGCCAGCACATGCCCCTGTATCGTCCGGAACTCATCGGGCGTCAGGCGATTGGGCTTGTCCAGGACTTCCAGCGGCACCGCCAGCTTTCCGATATCATGCAGCAGGCTGCCCATCCGCAGGGCGAACAGCCGGTTCTCATCCAGCCGGAGCCGCTGGCCCAGCAGCGTGCTGATCTCAGCCACCCGCAGGCTGTGCCGTGCGGTCTGCTCATGGTTGATGCTTAAGGCATTGGTCAGGGCGGTCACACTCTGAATCAGCAACCCCTGCATCTCCCTGTGCTGTGCGCGGCTGCGGACGACGGAAAAGCCCACCAGCGTGCCGACCGAAACAAATGCGATGGCCCGCAAGGTGACGGATGTCAGCGTCTGCATCTGCTGCGTGTCAGCGTTTACCGGCGTTATGGCCATCAGGCCGGAGGCGACCAGTCCCCCTACAATCCCCCCGAATGTTCCCCAGACCTGTGCGCTGAGCACAATCGGGACATACATAACGTGTGTAACCGCCGAGATGGTGCCGCCGGCCTGATTGACCATCCACCATCCGACCGCCAACGTTACCACTGCTAGAATGCCCTGAACGTGTTGCCGTTTCAAGTAAGTCAGTCCTTTTTCCAGGCCATGCGATTCATTATCCCCACTATATCCTAGACCTGACGATTTTACAGTAGGAAAAAGGACCATTTTCTATCAATGCTGAGCCTATAAATGTATGCAGGTCCTATCCGGGGCATAGGACCGGAGTCCCGTATCATGATGACAGCCTCCCTGCAGGCCACAGGAAGGCTGTCCGAGATCACATCAGTCGTTCCAGTATCGCTCCTCGGCCCAAGGGTTGCCCCGCATATGGTACCCGTTCTGCTCCCAGAAGCCGGGCCGGTCGCCGTTCATGAACTCCATGCCCCGGACCCACTTGGCGCTTTTCCAGAAGTACAGGTGGGGAACGACCGTCCGCAGGGGCCAGCCATGCTCCGGCGTGATATCCTGCCCGTTCCAGCGCCAGGCGAAGAGCGAGTCGTCCCGCAGCAGGTCGCTCAGGGGCAGGTTGGTCGTCCAGCCGCCTTCGGCATGGAACATGACATGCGTCGCCTCGGGCCTGATCTGCACCAGCTTCATGACATCGGTCATCCGCACGCCTTCAAACTCGTTGTCGAGCCGGCTCCAGTGGGTGACGCAGTGGATGTCGCAGGTGACCCGGGTCCGCGGCAGGGCCATGAACTCCGGGTAGGTCAGCGCCGCTTCCTGCTCCACCAGCCCGAAAATCCGGAATTGCCAGGTATCCAGATCAACCCTGGGCACGTTGCCGTAGTGAAGCACCGGCCAGTCACGGGTCAAATTCTGGCCGGGCGGCGTGCGTTCTTCAGGGGATGGTTTCTCGCTGGCCATGGTTGCACCTCCGTGGCATTGAAAGAGATTCTCAATGCGTTAGTATTCCTTCCGCCCCCAGCCGATACGGCAGCGACTGAGGCAACGCCTTTTTCGGACATACTGAGCACGGAGGTGAAGAAGCATGACCACCCAGCGCAAGCATGGTCGGCACGGATATGACGTCATGTGCGGCGACGGCACCGGAGGCCGGGTCACCGCTGATTCCCCCCAGGAGGCAAAGGAGATGGCTGAGGAAATGTGCGATCTCCACGGCGGCTCGCGCGGTACGCCCACGAGACGCGACGACCCCTGAAGCCGCTCCACGGACCACCTGCCAACCGTTCTGGGCGGCAGGTGGTCCTTCGTTTATGGAGACCGCCACGGCCCGATGAAAAAGGTGCTAGTTCGCTCCGTCAGAAAATCTGGCAGGAAAGTGTGTGATGGCTCCGTATTATTGTAGTGAGACGCACTCTTACTACGGAGCCACTCAGAAAGAGGTACGCCAGATGGACCTTACCCCGCTGTACCGCAAGGTCGTCCTCACCGTTGCCCGCAGCAAAATCGTTGCCGGACCAGCACAGCGCGTCGGCATGAAACTGGGCGCCTCCCGGTTCGTTGCCGGCGAGACGCTCGATCAGGCCTTTTCCGTCGTTCGCGACTTGAACCGGCGCGGTATTCTGGTGACGATGGACCAGCTCGGCGAAGGCGTCCATGAAGAGAGAGTCGCCAGGGAGATGTGCCAGGCCTATTTTGACCTCCTGGACGGCATCGCCCGGACCGGCGTGAACGCGAACGTGTCGCTGAAGCCGAGCCAAATGGGTCTCTCCTTCAGCCGTCCTCTGGCCGACGAAATTCTGCTCGCCGTTGTCAGGAAAGCGGCGGAGCACCGCAACTTCGTCCGCATTGACATGGAAGATACACCCTACACCGACGCCACACTGGAAATCTACCGCAACCTCCGGAAGCTGGGCTACGACAACGCCGGCACCGTTATCCAGTCGTACCTGTATCGCACGGAGCAGGACATCCGCGATCTTATGACGATCGGGGCCAATCTGCGCATCGTGAAGGGTGCCTACAAGGAGCCGCCGAATCTCGCATTCCCGAAAAAAGCTGACGTAGACGAAAACTACAAGAAGGTCATTGCCACCCTGTTGGAGAATGGCCTCTATACCGCGGCAGCCACCCACGATGAGAAGATCGTTGACTGGCTCAAGCAGTTTGCCCGGGAGCACAACATCGACAAGTCCCGCTTCGAAATTCAGATGCTCTACGGCGTGCGGATGGCCTGGCAGGAAGAACTGGCCAGGGAGGGCTATCAGGTCCGGTGCTACGTGCCCTTTGGGCGGATGTGGTACCCCTACTTCACCCGGCGCATCGCCGAGCGCCCCGGCAACTTCTGGTTCCTCGTCAAGAACCTGATGAAAGGTTAATCCTCAGAGAGAGTCGACACCGGCAAAGGCCTGGGTCCTACTTGGACCCAGGCCTTGCTCGTTTCAGGTCTTCAGGGTGCGCACCGAGTCCTCCAGACTCTGGGAGACAGTCTCGAGCTGGCCGACGGTCTCTGCCGTCTCCCTGTTCCATCGCGGTGACGGCGCGGGCGACACCATCCTGCACGGCGGCCGTGCGCCGCTCGCACCCTCAGGCGTCGCGCCGCCGCAGCTTGTACCAGATGAACCAGCCCACGGCTGCTGCCAGCAGGGCGATGATCACCAGATCGAACCGGTGCAGATACTCGCGCACCAGCGAATAGTGGTTGCCCAGGCGGTAGCCGAGGTAGGTAAACAGGAACGACCAGGGCAGCATGCCCAGGAACGAGTAGAACAGGAACCGGCCGAAGTTCATTTCGGCGACGCCGGCGGGGAGAGAAATGAACGTGCGGACACCCGGCATCAGGCGGGCCAGGAAGACCGTCAATTCGCCCCGCTGGGCGAACCAGCGGTCGGCAACGTCAATTTCGTGCTTGGAAATCAGGACGTACTTGCCGTACCGCTCCAGCAGCGACCGGCCGCCGTAGCGTCCGATGCCGTAGGCAAGAATGGACCCGACAAGGCCGCCCATCTGCCCGGCGATGATCGCCTCGGTGAAAGTGATATCGCCCCGGGCGGCGAGAAAGCCGCCGAATGGCAACACGATTTCGCTGGGCAGGGGAATGCAGGCGCTTTCGACCAACATCCCCAGGGCGATCCCCCAATATCCGAACTGGCCGAGAAAGTCAACCACAGTCATGAACAGGGTTTCGAGCAAGACAAATCCCCCTTGGGTCATGTCGGGTCGAAGCAGAAGCAGGAATCAGTCCCCTTGAAAGAGAATTGGGATATGTTTCCAATACAGGGAAGGGGCGAGGTTCGTGGACCTGCAACTCATCGCCGGCCTGTCCCTCGGGGCGGCGGTTATTGCGGCTGCCGTATCCATTGCGTGCCTGGTGCGCATAGAGGACCTACACCAGCAGTGGGGTACGGTCCGCCCGCGGGGCGGGCGCAGGCCGGGCGCTCTGCGGGGCCGGGGCAAAATCGTTCCGCTGCGCCATGATCCGCCGCCCCGGCGCTAGCACTACCGCTCCTGGACCAACCCGAGGTACGGGTCGGCGGTGGCGCGCTTCTCCAGCCAGAAACGATCTCTTAAGTAAGCCGGGTAGACCGGTTCCGCCAGCTTTGCCACGTCTTCGGGGCGGAACCAGCGCACTTCGCGAACCGGGCCGTCCATGTCCTGCAAGGTCCAGGCCGCCCAGGGCCGGTCCGCCGCCCCCAGCGGGGTGGCTCCCGTTTCCTGCCGGGGACGGTCCTCGCGGGCACGAGCGACGAACGCCACTTCAATGACATGCTCGGGGCGCCGCTTGGGTCGGAACTCCTGCAAATAGACCAGCGGCCCGAGATCGACCTCGAGGCCGGCTTCCTCGCGCGCCTCACGGCAGGCGGCGACAGCCAGCGTCTCTCCCCAGTCCAATGTGCCGCCCGGCGGGACCCAGGCTTTCCCATCCCTGCTGCGACAGAGCAGCAGTTCGCCCCGTGCGCTCAGAATCAGCACCCGCGCCACTGCCCGCAACCCCTGAAAACCCGCACCCATTGCGAACGACTCCTTTGCACCTCCGCTGCCGCCCTTACATATTCATGCAGCGGCACGCCGCGGGTATACCGCCGGAGGTGAGAAATGTGGCCGAGTTGCCTGTCGCCCTTGCCGTGGTGGGTGACGCCGTTCCGGCCTGGGCCAGCCGCATAGCCGGGGCCGTTCTGCTCGATCCGGGCCGGTATACCGCTATCGAAGATGGCTTCAATGAAATGCTGGCCAGCACCCGGGCGCCCTGCATTCTGCCGGTGGCGGCCGGCGACCAGTTGGACAGCGGTGCAGTTCTGCGGCTGGCCGGGTCACTGGCGAAGGCGCCGGGCTGTTACTCGTGCGCCGCCGGACCGGTCGACCAGGTTCGCCGGGATGGTACGATCCGCCGGGTCAGTCCGTCCATTCTCGCTGCGTCACGCTGCGTCCATACGGCCCTCCGCCTGCCCACGCCCATCCTCTTCCGGACGGGCGCCCTCCGAGCGGCTGGCGGCTGGCGCCGCGGCGAGGCCTGCTGGGAACACCGCTCCCGGCGGCACCGGGCGCTGCTGGCGCGCCTGCTTGCGAACAGCAGCCTGCTCGCCGGGGGCGAGTACTTGGGCACTGTGGCCCGGGTCGGAAGCGCTCCGTCGCTGAGGGAGACGCTGGAGCACCTGCTGTTCCAGGAGGTCACCCTGGACGGCCCGTGCCTGCAGGTGTCGGGGCGCATCGTGGCGGTGACGCCCGACCTGGTGACGCTGGCGGAGACGAACGCACCTGTCACGCTGGTGCCCGTCAAGCATATTGCCGCTGTTGCACGCCGTCTCTCATGATAATGAAGCAGAGGGGGTCTGTCGACCCCCCCTCTCTTATTCAAATAGATCGCTGCTCAGGTACCGCTCGCCGCTGTCCGGAGCGATGGCCAGGACCCGCTTGCCCGGGCCCAATTCCCGGGCAATCCTGAGGGCAAAGAAGACGCTTGCGGCACCCGACGCACCGAGGAGCATCCCCTCTTCGCGGCCGAGCCGGCGGGCCATCTGTGTCGCCTCGTGATCCTCAATGTGCAGCAGTTGATCCCAGATCCCCGTATTGAGGATCTTCGGGATGAACCCGGGGCCAGTGCCGACGATCTTGTGCGGGCCTGGCTTGCCGCCCGCCAATACCGGCGAGTTCTTGGCTTCTACTACGTAGATTTTCAGGTGCGGCAGCGCCTTCTTCAGTTCTTCACCGGTGCCGGTCACCGTGCCACCCGTGCCAGCGGTGAGGACCAGGGCGTGCAGGTCGCTGCCGAAGGCGTCAAGGATCTCTCGGGCGGTGGTGCCGCGGTGGGCGTCTGGGTTGGCCGGGTTCTCGAACTGCTGGGGGATGAAGCTGTGGGGGATTTCGGCCGCCAGCTTCTCCGCCCGTTCGATGGCGCCGTTCATGCGCTGGGCCGCCGGCGTGAGGTGGACCGCGGCGCCGTAGGCTTTCATCACCTTGATGCGCTCCAGCGTGGCGTTGTCCGGCATGGTGATGATCAGCCGGTAGCCCTTAGCCGCCGCAGCCATGGCGAGCCCAATGCCCGTGTTGCCCGAGGTCGGCTCGATGATGGTGCTGACGGCGGGAATCAGCTTGCCCTCGGCCTCCGCCCTCGCGATCATGTTGGCGGCGGCCCGATCCTTTACGCTGCGGCCAGGGTTGAACCATTCCAGCTTGACGTAGACGTCGGCGCTGCCAGGCGGGACCACCCGATTCAGCCGGACGTGCGGAGTATTTCCAATGACATCTGCGATACTGTCATATACGCGCATGTTAAATCACCAGATTCCTATCGGATTACTGTAAATCCTAACATCCATGGCAGGAATCCGTCAATAGGTGCTACACTACATGCGAAGCGGTCTGAACTTGGGGGGCGGGCAGTGGACGGGGATGAGCTGAAGCGGGCGCTGAAGGCGCACGCCATCGAAATCGGGTTGGATCTGATCGGCGTCGCCCGGGCCGAGCCGTTCACCGCCGATGCGGACCGGCTGCGGGAGCGGCAGCAAGCCGGTCTGGGGCCGAACCCGTATGAATACCAGCAGATTGAGCCGCGGGTCAACCCCGAACTGCTGCTGCCCGGCGCCCGAACGCTGATTGCAGGCGGCATCAGCTACTTGATGGAGGACGAGCCTCTCGCCGCCGGTCTGACCGGATGGCTCTCACGCTATTGCCGGGGGCTGGATTATCACGGGCTACTAAAGGCGCGGCTCGGGCAGGTGGCGTCGTGGCTGGAGGCAGCGGTGCCGGGCGCCCGGACGCTGGTCCACGTCGACACCGGCCCGCCCCTGGACCGGTCGGTGGCAGAGCGGGCGGGCATTGGCAAATGGGGAAAGCACACGAACCTGATCACCCGGGAGTTCGGTACATGGGTCTTCCTGGGCGAGATTCTGACGGACATTGATCTGCCGCCGGACGAGCCGGTGGCGCCCGCCTGCGGTGAGTGTACGCTATGCATTGACGCCTGCCCAACGCAATGCCTGACGGAATGGAAGATCGACGCCAACCGGTGCCTCTCCTACGTGACGCAGATGAAAGGCATGATCCCCACGGAGTTCCGTGAGACGATGGGCAACCGCCTTTTCGGATGCGACGACTGCCAGGATGTCTGCCCGTACAACCGGAAGGCCCGCCGGGGGCTGCATCCGGAGTTCGCTTCGCACCCCGAGGTGGGCGGCGCGCCGGACCTCCTTAAGCTGATGAACATGACCAAGGGCGATTTCAGGCGCTGGTTCGAGCCGTCGGCGGCGGGCTGGCGGGGGAAGACGACGATTCAGCGCAACGCCGTGATTGCCCTCGGCAATGCGGGCGACCCAGGCGCTCTGGAGCCCCTGGTCAAGGCGCTGGGCAGCGAGAGCCAGCCGGTGCGGGCGCACGCCGCCTGGGGGCTGGGCCGCCTTGCGGGGGCCGCACCCGGGGTGGCCGAGGCCGCCCGTGCGGCGCTGGAGAACCGCAGGCGGCACGAGAGCGATCCTGATGTGTTGGCTGAGATCGAGGGCGCCCTGGCAAATGAAGTCTTCGGGTCGCACCAGGGTTAACGGCTCGGGGTGGGGCGAGAGTGGAATAAGGGGTTGTGGACAGGCCCGGGCAAGTTGCCCCGGGCCTGTCTTCTGTCGTCTCGATTTTTCGTGTACCGTTTGGATATTTATCCTATTGCAGAAAATGGTAGCCAATCCGGAGCGTCGAATCTGAACTCCTACCAACCTTGAAGCTGGGTAAACAAAGGGGGTTCCCACATGAAAGCGTTCAGATTGCGGCGCCGCGTCGGTTCCGTGTCCATCGCGGCAGCTATGCTGGCTGCCGCCCTGTTCCCGGGCTCCGGCATGGCCGGCCCTGTCGATCGGTTGCCGGCGCCCAAGGGGCTTCGGACCGTCTTTGTGGAGCTGACCGCCGCCCCCGCCGCCGATGTCGCCCTGGCCAGCGAGAAGGTTCAGGCTCAAGCTGTCCAGCGCGAGCAGGCGGACTTCCGCAAGGCCGCCCGGGCGGCCGGCATCAAGTTGGACGAGCGCTACGCGTACAACAAGCTGTTCAACGGACTGTCCATCACCTTGCCCGCCGCGGACCTGGTCAAGCTGGCCCGGCTGCCCGGAGTACAGAATATCTACCCCGTCTTCCCGGTGGCCCGGCCGGAGCTGCGGACTAGTACAGACATGATCCGGGCGCCCGAGGTGGTTGCCGACGGCATCGACGGGAGCGGCGTGAAGGTCGCTGTTATCGACACCGGCATTGACTACACCCACCCCGACCTGGGCGGCTGCATCGGTGAAGGGTGCCGTGTCGCCAGGGGCCACGACTTCGTGGGCGACACCTATATGGGCCCCGATGATACCCCCGTGCCCGACGATGATCCGATGGACCTCAACGGCCACGGGACCCACGTCGCCGGCATCATCGGGGCGCGGGCCGCGTCCGAAGAAGGCGTCAGCGGTGTCGCACCGGGCGTCACGTTCTTTGCGTACAAGGTCTTCGGCCCGGATGGCCCGACCTCGTCGGACGTGATCGTGGCCGCGATGGAGGCCGCCTACGAAGACCGGGCAGACGTCATCAATATGTCGCTCGGCGCCTCGTTCCAGTGGCCCAAGTACCCGACGGGCGTTGCCGCCGACCGAATGGTCAACCGCGGCATCGTCGTCGCCACCTCCGCCGGCAACAGCGGTGCTAACGGCCTCTTCGCGGGCGGCGCCCCCAGCGTCGCGGCCAAGGTTCTGGCGACCGCTGCCTTCGAGAACTCGATGGTCACCGTCTACCAGGCCGACCTCTCCGACGGCTCCACCGCCGGCTACGACAAAATGACCTTCTCCCCTGACCCGGCAGGCCACTCCTACCAAGTCGTGGCCATCCCGAACCTGGGAAACGCCGACAGCGACTACGCCGGACTCAACGTTGCGGGCAAGGCGGTCCTGATCAGCCGGGGCGCCGACACCTTCGGCAACAAGGTCGCCCGGGCGATGCGCTTCGGCGCAGCGGCCGCCATCATCCACAACAACACAAACGGCTTCTTCAGCGGTACGCTGGGCACGCCCGACAACGGCGGCACTCCGTGGATCTATGCCACCAGCATGTCGAGGGAGGACGGGCTCCGCCTGCGCTCCCTGGCGGGGGCCGGCTCGCTTACCATCAGCTTCACGGCCGACCACACGGGTGTGAACAACCCCAACGCCGGGCAGATCTCTTCGTTCAGCTCCTGGGGCCCCGCCCCGGACCTGTCGATGAAGCCCGACCTCGGGGCGCCCGGCGGCTCAATCTACTCGACCTTCCCCATGGCCCAGGGCGGTTACGCCACCCTCTCCGGCACCTCCATGTCCTCGCCCCACGTGGCCGGTGCAGCGGCGCTGATCATCCAGGACAAACCCCGCCTGCGGGCCCTGCAGATTCAGGACCTCCTGCGCAACACCGCCGTGCCCCGGAATTACGCCACCTACCCCTTCCTCTGGCCCGTCAACCGGCAGGGCGCCGGCATGATCGACGTGCGGGCCGCCGTCACCAGTCCCGTCCGCATCTCCCCGTCCAAGCTGTCGCTCGGCGAGTTCCAGGGCAGCCGGACTGCTGAAGCGGAGCTGACGCTCTACAACATGACGAACGAGGACGTCACTTACACCATCACCGACCGCCCGGCGCTAAGCTCCTACGCCGACACGCCCAACGCCCAGACCGTCCGCATGGCCGACGCCTTCGGCGAGATGACCGCCAGCGACGAGGGGATTCTCGTCCCGGCCCGCGGCAACGTCACCGTTTCCGTGGAAGTGTCGCCGCCGTCCGAAGGCCCTGTCGGGATGATTTTCGGCGGATACATCACCTTCACGCCCGAGGGCGACGGCCCGGTGCTGAGTGTGCCGTACATGGGCTACAAGGGCGACTACCAGGCGCTGGCTACCCTTCGGTACAACGACTACGGCCTGCCGTGGCTGGCCAAGCTGGTCGGCGGCACCTACTACCGCATGGAGAACATGCGCCTCAATCCGGTCTCGGGTGAGCACGCCTACGTGCTGATCAACCTGGCACGGCAGGCCTCCCGCATGAAACTGACCGCCCGGGCCGCCCGGGGCGCCGCCATGGGCAAGGTCTACGACATCCGCGACGTCGGCCGCAACAGTGACCCGGCCGATTTCACCGAACTCTCCTGGGATGGCCGGGACAGCCGGGGCAACATGGTCCCGCAGGGCGATTACGTCCTGATTCTCGAAGTGCTGCGGCCCCTGGGCGATCCCAACAACCCGGCCCACTGGGACCGGTGGACATCGGGCCCGATCACCGTGACTTACCGCTAAGGGCATGCAGAAGGGGACCACCGCCCGGTGGTCCCCTTCTGCATGCCCTTTAGTGAGAGCACCCGCCGCTGCCGCAGGACTTGGCCTCGCCGTGAGCGTCTGCCGTTCGGAACGACTGGCCGCAGCCGCAAGACGAAGTGGCGTTGGGATTATTGACCGTAAAGCCGCCGCCCATGAGGCTGTCAACGTAGTCGATGGTCGAACCGTCAAGGAACTTCAGGCTGTTGGAATCGACGACAACCTTGACGCCGTCCTGCTCGGCGATGTTGTCCTCCGGACGGGGGTTGCGTTCAAGAGCCATACCGTATTCCAGGCCGCTGCAGCCACCCGTGCGCACCATGACCCGGAGCGCCAGCCCTTCGCCCTTGCTCTTCATGATATCCTTCAGCTTGGCAGAAGCCTTGTCGGTGAGGGAGATGTTCACCGGAATACCTCCTTTTTCAACTTTCTCAACACAATTCTAACACAAGTGGAAGGCGAGTCAACAATCGCTAGCAGGTACCCGATGGAACACACAGGCATATTCCGTTTATAATAAGCATAAGTCAGCGCGGCTGTGTCCTTAAGGAGGAACGTATAGCAGATGGCCGAAGAGCTCGGCACGACCCTACAGGCCGGAACCCGGATTCCTGATGAGTATTACATGCTTTCAGACGCAGAGCTAGACGCACGGATACGGGCAGCAAAGGCCAAGCTGGGCGATCAGGTAGTGCTGCTCGGCCACCACTACCAGGGCGCCCGGGTCATCCAGTGGGCGGACTTCACGGGTGACTCCTTCAAATTGGCCCAGCTTGCCCTTACTCGGGCCACCGCCCGGTACATCGTCTTCTGCGGTGTGCACTTTATGGCTGAAACGGCGGATATCCTCTCACCCGAGGAGACGGCAGTCCTTCTGCCCGATCTCGGCGCAGGCTGCTCCATGGCCGACATGGCCAACGAGCGGCAGGTGGACGACTGCTGGTCACAGCTGGCCGAAAAGCTGCCCGGTACGAAGATCATCCCCATTACGTACATGAACTCCACCGCTTCACTCAAAGCGTTCTGCGGCGAGAACGACGGCGCGGTCTGCACCAGTTCCAACGCGGAGGGCATCCTCAAGTGGGCCTTTGAGCGGGGCGAAAAGGTGCTCTTCTTCCCCGACCAGCACCTGGGGCGGAACACCGGCTACAAAATGGGCATCCCCCTTGAGCAGATGGTCCTGTACAATCCACTCTTCGGCGACTTTGAATGCACCGAAGAGGAACTGAAGAACGCCAAGATCATCCTCTGGAAAGGCTTCTGCTCCGTGCACCAGAAGTTCACCGTCGAGCAGGAGCAGGAGGTCCGACGGCTCTATCCGGAGATGAAGATCCTCGTCCACCCCGAATGCGCTTTTGATGTGGTGCAGAACGCCGACCTGGTAGGCTCCACTGAGTATATCATCAAAATGGTCGAGCAGTCGCCCGCGGGCGCGCAGTGGGCCATCGGCACGGAGATCAACCTCGTCCACCGGCTGGCCGAAGATCATAAAGATAAGCTGATCGTCTCGCTATCCGGTCCCAACGTCTGCCCGTGCGCCACGATGTACCGGATCAGCCCACAGCACCTGTGCTGGGCGCTGGAGAACCTGGCTGAGGGGCGTGTCGTCAACCAGGTACAGGTGGACCCGGAGACTCGGAAATGGGCTGCTGTAGCCCTGGACCGGATGCTGGCGATACTAAAGTAGATAAAGGCGCCCCGCCCGGCTGGCAAACCGGGCGGGGCGCCGTCGCGTCCTGGCAGCTTACGGACGGGCAATGGTGAAGGCCGGCGAAGTCCACGTCTCCCAATGGTCCGGATTGTTGGCGTTGCCTAGTGGCTTGAGCACGGAGAGCATCAGCACATACTCGCCGTTGGGCACCACGGTCGCTTTCTTACCCTGGTCGACGGTAGTGCCGTCGAAGGCGAAAGCGAAGATGCTTGTCGCCGTGCTGTTCTTGCCCAGGTACTCCTCATCCGGGAAGGCCTTATTCCAGCTCTCGCCGGTGACGGCATCCTTCACTTCAAGCCGCAGCAGGCGGACCTGATGATCGAGATGTGCCACCACCCACGGAATATCGCCGTCCTGCATGGTGAAGACCCGGCCCGCATCCTCGTGATAGTAGGCCGCCCCATCACTGGAAGCCAGCCACGGGAAGCCATAAGCGCCACCGCTGGTCAGAATCGGGACGGACTGGTAGTTGCCCCGCAGGCCCGCGTATGGGACGCGCAGCACCTGACCACCGTCCTGCGGCGTGAAGACGATGTAGCCACCGTACAGGCTCCGTTCGGGCAGGCCCGCCTCAGGCATGATGGTGACCGTCACGTTGGCACTCTTGCCCGCACGGACGCGTACGGTGGGCGCACTGAACGTCACGCTGGCGAAGCCGGTCATGGCGCCAACGGTATACTCGTTCGGGCCGGTGGAGAGCGCCGGCACGTGCGACAGCTCGTAGGTCACGTCCGCCTTGAGCCGGTTCTCAAGCACCAGCCTGGCCTGGAACGGGCCGTCCCCCTCTCCCAGGGATAGCTTGCCGGGCCGCACGGTGGCCGGGGCCAGAATCGCCTTGTCGATCTGCAGCATGCCGGCGCCCTGGCGGTGGACCTGATCAAGGAACCCGAGGGCCGGGTTGCCCCACCAGTTCCTGGGCTCAGCGGTGTTCTGCAGCATCGCCGTGACGTCTGCCGCCTTGATCTTCTTGTCGGACTGGAGCAGCAGGGCTACGGCGCCGGCCACGTGCGGCGACGACATGGAGGTGCCGCTCAGCGTGGCATAGCCGCCGCGTTCCAGCGGGTAGGTCGAGTAGATGTTGGCCCCGGGGGCGCCGATATCCGGCTTCAGACTGAGATCGGCGGCCAGGCCGTAGGAGCTGGACGAAGCGATCCGGCCGCCGAGGCTGTTGGCGTAGGAGCCGAGCGTGTCGGCCCAGGTCATACTGACCGGCCCGTCCGCCAGACGGGAGTCGATGAGGTTGCCCTGCTCCTGAGAGATCATGACGACCGGGATGACGATCGGGACTGCTCCGGCCACCGTCGGGTTGACGGAGCCGGGCTGGTTGTTATAGAGCACGACGCCGGCGGCTCCTGCTGCCTGGGCGTTGCGGGCCTTGTCGTGGAACGGGCAGGTGCCGCGCCTGATGAGGGCGACTTTCCCGTCCAGGCTCCCGGCAGGCAGGGCAGCACAGCCGTCGTCAACCGTTGTGTGGGTGCCGGTGCGGGCCAGCTCAAACGTGCCGTCAAGCGGGGCCGGCGGCGCTGCCGTGGCGCCTACATACCCGACTTCCAGGTTGTCCGGGCTGACGGTAAACTGCCGCAGGTAGATGTGGCTGTTCTCGAAGGAGGCCACGCCGATCACTTTCTCACCGACGCCCGGAGCGCCGGCGGCGTAGAGGCCGTTGGCGCCGCTGTTGCCGATGGAGGCGACCACGACAACCCCCTTCTTGACCAGCCGGTTGGCGGCTACTGCCGTCGGATACTGCGGCCACTGGAAGGCCGAACCGATCGACATGTTGACGACATGCATGCCGTCCTTGACGGCCTGCTCCATCGCGGCCACCATGATGTCCGACTCGGTGGAGCCTTCGCAGCCGAAGACCCGGTAGGCACCGTAGGTCACGTCAGGGGCGACGCCCGCCACGGTGCCATTGGCGCCCACGATGCCGGCCACGTGCGACCCGTGGCCGTTGCAGTCGTCCGGGTTGGGGTCGGGATCAGGGATCGGGTTGAACGACGGGCTGGCCGGGTCGGCGTTGTACGCATCGCCCACGAAGTCGAAGCCGGTGAAAACCCGGCAGCCGGGGCCGAAGCACCCGCCCAGGTCGGGGTGGTCATAGTCGACACCGGTATCAATGATGCCGACCTTGATGCCCCGTCCCGTAAAGCCGAGCTCAGATTGTGCGATGCTGACGCCGGTCATGTTGACGGCGCTGTAGAGATCCGGTTCTGATCCGGTTTCTACTTCAGGCAGCGAGACGGTGACGACCGGCCAGATCGCCTTGACTTCGGGCATGCGGGCGAGGGCCGGCAGGTCGGCGGGTGAGACGCGCAGGGAGAAGCCGTTGAAGAGCTGTTCATACTCGAAGATCTCCTGAAATTTGATGCCCTTGTTCTTGGCGGCGCCGCGGAACGCATCCTTCTCCTTTTTCAGGGAAGCGGTGCTGGTTCCGTCGGCGGCGGGCGGACTCTGCAGTTCCACAAAGTAGGCCTGGGGCGTTTCATCTACCATTTCCGTGTCGCTGATGGCGGGGGCCGGATCCAGGGGCTCAAGCTCTTCCACACCGGGACCGCGGGCGCCAGCAGGCACCACCATGCTGGCGACGACCAGGAGCACGACTGCGAGCATTCCGGCCAGGCGATGCAGTTTCATTCTCCGACCTCCCATGCTTGCTAACCATGGCGCAGAGGTCTCTTCGGAGAAGGCGGACGGGAATCCTTCCTTCGATAACAGAATAAAAAGAAAAATAGGACTAAAGTCCTTCGGTAGAACTTTAGTCCTATACTGATTTATTTCCGATTCGTTACCAGGCTGTCCGCAACTGCGGAATCCGCCCGGCCTCGCTGATCAGCCGCTCCATCTCGGCGGCGGTCATGGCGCCCGTTCGCCCGGCGGCCAGTTCGGCGCCGGCAAACTCCATGTGCGTTCCGCCCAGGTCATCGGCACCGCCGTCCAGCGCCACCTGGGCCACTTTGGCGCCCTGGGTCACAAAGCTGGCCTGCACGTGGGGCACGTTCTGCACCAGCACCCGTGCCAGCGCCAGCACCCGCAGGTATTCGTGTCCGGTGACGCCGCCCGTCAGGGTGAACGGCGTCAGCGCGACGAAGGCCGGCTTCTTGGCGGCAAGCGTCCGGTCCTGGACCGCCCGGGTTCGGTAGAGGTGGCCGACCCGCTCTTTCAGCGGCTCACCCAGTCCGAACACGAAGGGTACCACAACGGGAATGTCGGCGTCGGCGCAGCGGTGGACCACGTCGAACCATTCGTTCCAGGGGCCACGCAGGAGTGCCCGGTATTCGGGAATCCGGGTGGTCATGGTTTCGGCGCCGCCGGCCAGCAGGGCGCCCATGCCCGCGGCCTTCAGTTCGGCGATCACTTCGCGCGTCGACTTCTGATACGCGACGTTGAAGACCATGATCTCCGTAGGCGAGTAAGCGAAAATCTGCATGGCGGGAAACCGGTCATGGATGGTGCGGACCAGGCCCGTGTAGTACTCCCAGGGCAGATCGATCCGGTGGCCGCCTTGCAGGGTGATCTGGGTGGCGCCTGCGACGACGGCCTCCGCCACCTCCGCAGTCACATCACCGGCCGATTTGGTGAATGCCGCGGGGTCGTCGCGGGTGACGGTGCCCGTACAGAACGGACAGTTGGGCTGACAGACATTCGAGTAGACCACGGTCTTGCTGACGGCATAGCCCACCGATCCCGTGGGATGAAGGCGCCGGGCCACTTCCCGTGCGGCCATGGCCAGATCGAGCAGCTCGCCGTTTTCGCATAACGCAATCGCCTCGTCCGGAAAGAGCTTCTCCCCGGAGAGCGCCTTGCGCAGCAGTTCGCCGGAATCCATGGACGTGAGGTTCATCGTCGGGGTGCCTCCTGTCGTTGCAGCCTACACAGCGGCCGCGTCGTAGACGCGCAGCACGTTGTAAAGCGTGTCGCGCTCCGCGGGGATGCGACCGGCCTGGCGAATCATCCGCAGCAAATCGGTCTGCTCCTGCAGCATGGGCGTGGTGGCGCCGGCGAAGTGGTAGATCTTCTCTTCCCGCACAGTACCGTCAATATCGTTGGCGCCGAACTGCAGGGAGATCTGGGCGATGCGCGGCGAGATCATTACCCAGTAGGACTTTACCGCCTTGATGTTGTCCAGCAGGAGCCGGGCCACGGCGACGATTTTCAGGTCGTAGAAGCCCGTGGGCCCGGGCAGGTCGGCCATTTCCGTATTGGTTGGATGGAATGCCAGGGGAATGAAGGCCGACTCGCCGCCCGTTTCGTCCTGTAGCTCCCGCAGCTTCAGCATGTGATCGACCACGTGATGGGGCTTTTCAATGTGTCCGTAGAGCATGGTGCAGGTCGTGCGAACGCCGAGGTGATGGGCGATGCGGTGAATTTGCAGGTAACGCTCGCCACTCATCTTGCCCCGGCAGAGCACGTTGTGTACTTCGGGATGGAACATTTCCGCACCGCCGCCGGTCATGGAGCCGTGCCCGGCTTCCCGCAGGCGCAGCAGTACCTCTTCCACCGACATCTTGAACTTCTTGCTGAAAAAGTCGATCTCGACGGCCGTGAAGCATTTCAGGTGCGCCTGCGGCACGGCCTGCTTGATCGCGGACAGGAAGTCCGTGTAGTATGCAAAGGGCATATCGGGATGGAGTCCGCCGACCATGTGAAACTCGGTGACGCCGAGGCGCGCATAAGCCTTAGCTTTTTCCACCATCTGTTCGATGGTATAGGTGTATCCACCGGGATCAACACCGTTCTGTTTGCCGAAAGCGCAAAACTTGCATACCTCTGACAGCGCGCATATGTTGGAATAGTTGATGTGCGCGTTATTATTGAAGTATACGTACTCGCCGACCCGGCGGCGGCGCGCCTCGTCAGCGATCGCGCCAATGGCGAAGAGGTCATGGCTCTGTAGGAGGGCGATGCCGTCCTCGGCGGTCAGGCGCTGATCCTGCAGCACCTTTTCGTAGATGGGCACCAGAGCCTTGGGCATCAAATCAGCAGCCAAGGGCATGATCCGTTCCTCCAGTCGCGTTGCATCCTTGCCATTGTAAGGCCGCGACGGCGACCTAACAAGTACGGGAGTGGACATAGAAAGCGAGTGCAGAAAATGGCGGAGTGCCGCATCCGAGAAATCGCCCCGGGCAAGCTGCCCGAAGCCATCGATGTGTATCTGACCACACGGGTCGACATGCACCGGCGCATGGGCCATCAGCCGGCGCCGATTACGCCCGAGGAACGAGCACTGACGGAGCGCAATTACCGGCACATCCTGCAGACCGGCATCCTCCGGGTCGCCGAAGTGGATGGCCGCATCATCGGGGCGGTCTGTCATGCGGTCGTGCGCGACCGCGGCGCCGCCCCCGAGGCGATTCGGTGCGCCCTCGGTGCCGGGCTGAAGCTGACCATGTTCTCCCACTTTCTGACCACCGGCCCCTTCGGCATGCCGGACCGGTACCTGCCGTCCGGTCCGTTGCTCGATTAGCAGGTACAGACGGAAGGAGGCGCGTCCGTGGGGTGGGAAGCGTACGTTCTGATCGGAGTCCTGTTGGCCCTGGGCCTCGCTGCACCCGTGATCGTGCAGGTGCTGCGGGAGCACCGCCTCCTGCGCGCAGGCCTGGGAAAGCTCAGCGAAATGACGGCGGATGATATGATCGTGCACATGGGCCGGCTGTGCGGCGCCCTCGGCTACCTGGTCTTTCGCCCCATTCAGAAGGACTGCGGCTTCGATCTGATCTTGGTGGACGGCCTGGGCCAGCGGCGGGGCGTGGTGGTCCGGCTGTATGACAGGCTGGTAGATGATCGGATGATCGCCGAAGTGAACCAGGCGGCTGAGAAGCTGGACCTGCCGGCGCCCATGGTGGTTTCCGTTCACGGATATACATACAAGGCCAGGGAGCTGGCCGCCAGGAGCGGGGCAATTGTGTGGTCGCTGCCGGAGTTGACGGAGGCGATCGGGCGGGTGAGGCAGTCGGCCATCGCGTACCCGGAGATGCCGACAATTAGCACGCTGAACTGGCAGACGCAGTCGCCGCCCCAGGCGCAGGCTGATGTCCGGGAGCCCGTGGCGGATGCGAGCATTCAGCCCAGGCGGCGGCGCCCGGAGCGGGTGCGCAGGGGGGAGAGCTGGAGTGACGACTTGATTCCCAAATGTCCGCGGTGCGGGCGCAAGATGGTCGTCCGACGGGGGGCCGAAGGGGACTACTGGGGCTGCCCCCTCTTTCCTCGCTGTTTGGGGACGAGGCCGCGGTAGTGGCGGGTCTGCAGTCGTCCCCAATTGGGGAAGAGGGGGCGCCGGCCGGTTATGTGAGGTAATTGCGGACTTCACATAGGATCTGGTCGGCCGTCAGAGCCGAGCCCCCCTCCTCGCGGGGGGAACCGCCGATGCCGGCCTGGCCGCCCCAGCTGTGCCCGGAGGGCTCCAGGGCCGAGAGCCGGGCGAAGAGCGGGCGCAGGTCAAGCTGCTCCGGTACCGCCACCAGGGCCGGGTTGGCGCCGACGGTGAACTTGGGCGCCGGCCGGCTCCAGCCGGAGATGCGACCCTGGGGCTCATGCAGGATCACCAGGGCGGCGCCCTGCTCGTAGAGCACGCGCATCACCCCGACGACGTCGGACGCGACGTACGCCACCCGGCCGATGGGCGTCGTCAGCCAGCGGGCCGATTCGCCGGCCCGCCGCGCCGCCGCTTCCTCGGCGAGGCGGGCGCGCAGGAAGATGCGAAACCGTTCAGGCAGGTCCGGCTCGCGGAAGCGTCCGAAGGGGTCCCGCCCGGATTCCTCGACCCAGGTGAGCAAGTCCTGGAAGTGAACGGAGCGGACTTCATCGTCGCCATGGACGAGGCTGATGCCCGCCGAGAAGCCGTGCAGCGTCTCCAGGAACGGGTAAGGCTGCGGATCTCTAAAGAAGACCCCCCGGTCAGCCATGTCGACGTAGCGGTCGAGTGGTGTCGGCTCGAGGCCCAGCGCGTCTACCAGCAGGATCGGCGTGGCGGCAAGCCAGTGATCCTGGTGATGATCGAAATTGCCCCGAAGCGGGTCATGGCTGCGGCCAATATCCCAGACCAGTACCTGCGGGTCGTCCAGTTCAGCCGCACCGACCCGGGGCCGGTAGGCCACAGGTAGCTCCGGCGAGCCGAGCTCAGCGGCCCGTACTGCACGCACCCGCAGCAGAAAGGTCTGTGCGTCAAGGTCGGTGTTCGGGTGGCTGATGCCCCGCCGGGCGCCGGCCACGAGAGCACGTATCACGGCCTTCACCTCCGCACTCCTGCATTTCTGCTTGCGCCGCTCTTTCCCTCCGAAAAGCTTTCCACAACCTCCGACAGGAGATCGTCGAAACGTGCAGAATGGGTGCGCAGGGAGGCGAACCATCCGTGAACTGGACTTCGCGCATAGTGTCGTTATCCCGCCCGCTGACGCTGGTCGCCTGCATGGTCGTCTTTGTGACTGACCCCCGGCTGACAGCCCCCAGCCTGGCGCTCTATGTCGTAAGTGCCGCGTTTTTTATCACCAGCTCCGCTGTGATTCTTGGCTGGCTTTCGGCCGGCTACCGGTGGCAGTTCTGGACGACCTGGGTCGAACTCGCCTTGATCACCTACTTGAACTGGCACTCCCTCTACTACTACGGAAACAATGCCGGCACCGTCTGCTACGTGGTGGCGGCGGTCAGCATCCCGCTCGTGCTGGATCGCAAGGCGTGGAAGGCAGGTTTTCTGATCCTAGCCGCATCGCTGATTGTCACCACGGCAACAGCTATGCGCAACGAGCCATGGCAGCAGACCATTTTGGTGATGCTGATTTTCTGCGGAGCCATGCTCTTCATGGGCAGCACCGGCGTACTGCTGCGCAACCTTGAGAAGGAGCGGGACCGCTCACGGCGGCTGCTCAAAGAGGTGACGGAGTCCCGGGCCGCCCTCGAGAGGGCGCACAGGCAGCTGCAGGAATCGGCGGCTCGCCAGCAGGAGATGGCCGTCATTGAGGAACGGCAGCGGCTGGCCCGGGAGATCCACGACAGCGTGGCGCACGGCCTGACAGCCCTCGTGGTTCAGACCCAGGCGGCCCGCAAGCTGCTGGCCCGGGACCCGGCCCGGGCGGCGGAGACCGTGGCGAAATGCGAAGAGATGGCCCGGGATGCCCTGCAGGAGACCCGGCGGGCCGTGCGGGCCCTCCACCCTTCGGGACTGGAACAGCGGTCGGACGTGGAGGCGCTGCAGCGCCTGGCCCGCGACTATGGCATCGCCACGGAGATGCGGGTGGAAGTCAGGGCGGACGAGGGCGCCCGCAGCCTGGCGCCGGACCCGGCCCGCCTCGAGCAGCTCTACCGGATCTTCCAGGAGTCGCTGACCAACGCGCACCGGCATGGCCAGGCCAAATCCGTGGTCGCCACGCTCTCCGTCGCTGACGGCATGCTGACGCTGGTCATCACGAACGACGGCGAAGCGCCTTGCTGTCTGGATCCCGGGGTGGGCCTGAAGTCGATGTCCGAGCGCGCACACGCGATTGGCGGCACTTTCGAGATTGAGCCGGATACTGTCGGTCTGACGGTGCGCGTGACCGTGCCGCTGAAGCAGGAGGTAGCAGGATGATTCGAGTCCTCTTGGTCGATGATCAGCGCCTGATGCGGGACGGGATGAGGACTCTGCTCAGCCTGGAAGCCGATTTGGAAGTGGCTGGCGAGGCGGCCAACGGGCTGGAAGGCGTCCAAAAGACGATGGCCCTGCGGCCCGACGTGGTGCTGATGGATATCCGGATGCCCGGCATGAACGGCGTGGAGGCCACCCGGGAGATCCGGCGGACGCTGCCGGAGACAAAGGTCCTGGTGCTGACGACCTTTGATGATGATGAACTCGTGATGGACGCCTTGTTGGAGGGCGCCGCCGGCTATTTGACCAAGGACCTGCCGGCCGAAGAGATTGCGGAGTCGATCCGCAAGGTCTGCAGCGGCGGAGTGGTCATGCCGCCGCCCATTGCCGCCAAAGTCGTGGCCGAACTGGCGCGGCGCAACGCCGGCGCCCACGCGGCGCCCAAGGAAGACAAGGCGATCCTGGAGCAGCTGACCGACCGGGAACGGGAAGTCCTCCGCCATCTGGGCCAGGGGTACTCCAATAAGGAGATCGGAGAGGCGCTGTTCATCACAGAAGGCACGGCCAAGAACCACGTCAGCAACGTGATTGAGAAGCTCGGCCTCCGCGACCGCACGCAAGCGGCTTTGTGGGCGGTTCGCCATGGGCTATAGCGCCCCCATGACTTTTGGCATGGCGATAGGGTAAGAAAGTGGTGCGGTCCGGCACATGTGCCGGGCCGCTTCGTTTCGTAGGATGAGACCGTAAGATCGCATCCAAGGAGCGTGGATCGAAATGCTGCAGGTGAAGAATCTGGTCAAGCGGTTCGGCGACAAGGAAGCCGTCCGGAACGTCAGCTTTACGGTGGAGCGCGGTGAATCCTTCGGCTTGCTCGGGCCCAACGGCGCCGGCAAGTCGACGACCATTTCAATGATCTGCGGGCTGCTTGTGCCCTGCGAAGGCGAGATCACCGTGGCCGGGATTGACGCCCGGAAGAACACCACGACCGCCAAGCGAGTGATGGGCGTCGTCCCCCAGGATATCGCCCTGTACCCGACCCTCTCCGCCCGTGAGAACCTGGGTTTCTGGGGCGCCATGTACGGCCTGTCCGGCAAGGAACTGGCCGTCCGGGTCGATGAAGCCCTGGAGATCGTCAGCCTGAAGGACCGCGCCAAGGACCGCATCGACACCTATTCGGGCGGCATGAAGCGCCGCATCAACATCGCCGCCTCGCTGCTGCACCACCCCGAGCTGCTGATCATGGATGAGCCGACGGTCGGCATCGACCCGCAGAGCCGCAACAACATCCTCGAAACGGTCCGCACCCTCAACCAGGAACGGAAGCTGACGGTTGTCTACACCAGCCACTACATGGAAGAAGTCGAGTACCTCTGCAACCGGGTCGGCATCATCGATCACGGCCGGCTGATCGCCCTGGGCACCCTGGACGAAGTGCGCCGCCTCGCGGGCGAAGACACGACCATCCGACTGAAGGCCGCCCGGCCCTCCGAACAGATGGCCGCCGCCCTGCGAACCGTCCCGGGCGTCAGGACCGTGCGGATTGAGGAAGGCGCGCTCGTGGTCACGGTGCCCAGCACCGCGGAGACCCTGGCGCCCCTGATGGTCGCCGCCGGCAGCTTCAAGATCCAGGGCGTCGAGATCGAAGAGCCGAACCTGGAGGCCGTCTTCCTGCACCTGACCGGCCGGGCTCTGCGAGACTAGGAGTTGAAGGAAGGGTCGGACCGTTTCCGTCCGTAACTGCTGGCCGACGGAAACGGTTCGAGCCTGACGTAACGAGGAGGGGACTGACGTGCGCAAGGTTCTGATCATCGCATGGTGCGCCCTGACCCGGCTGGCCCGGGATAAGAAGGCGCTGATCATTCTGCTGCTGATGCCCATGGTCCTCATCGGCATTCTCGGCGCCGCCATCGGCAACATGATGGACGGCGGCGGCCTGCAGGCCTTCCCGGTCGTGGTCGTCAATGCCGACCAACCGGCGAAGATGGCCCTCCCGCCGGGGACCCCGCCGGAAGTCGCCGACAAGCTCCCCGTCACCGACCTGGGCAAGATGTTCATCAATGACATTCTGGGCAGCCAGCAGGTCAAGGAGATCCTCGAGGTCACCACGGAGACCGACCTGGCTGCCGCCAAGGATCTGGTGACTGCCGGCAAGGCCGTCTGTGCGCTCTACGTTCCCCCGACCTTCTCCGCTGATGTCCTGGGCGGCAAAGCCTCGGCCGTTGAAATCTACGGCGACCCCGGCGACCCCACCCGCACCCAACTCGTGGCGCAGATCGCCCGCTCCTTCACCGAGGAGGTGACCACCGCCTCGCTGGCGGCCCAGGTGATCGGCCCCGACCAGGTCCAACAGTTCCTCCATGAGACCGAGGAGCAGCTGCCCAATGTGACCGTGACCACAGCCGGGACCAAGCGTGTCAAGGCAATCCAGTATTACTCCGCTGCCATGGCGATCATGTTCATGGTGATGACCGCCTTCAGCCGGGCCAAGGATATCCTCCAGGAGCGGCACGACGGCACCCTCGCCCGGATTCTGGTCAGCCCGACCAGCAAGGCCCAGATGATCATGGGGCAGATCCTCGGCAACATGGCCATCGTGCTGGCACAGTTCGGCATTTTGATGATCGGGACGAAGCTGCTCTATCAGGTCAGCTGGGGCAATTGGGCCGCTTCCATCACCCTCGGCACCGCCTTCGCCCTTGCGGCGGCCGGTATCGGCACCGCAGCGGCCGGCATCTTCGACGATCCGCGCACGGCCGACGCCCTCACCGGCGTCATCGGCATGATCTTTGCCGCCCTTTCCGGCTCCATGTTCCCGATTTACCTGTTCCCCGAAGGGCTCAAGCTGGTCGCCAAGTTCGTACCGAACTACTGGGCCCTGCAGGGTTTCCTCGATCAAATGTCAGGCCTCGGCCTCAGTTACCTCTGGTTGCCGGTCGCGATCCTGGGCACGATCGGCCTCGTCACCGGCGGCGTGGGCGCCTGGCGCCTCGCCTCCAAGTAGGGGGTGTAGAGAAATCATGCATAAAGCGCTTACCATCGCCCTGCTCCAACTGAAAACCACCTTCAAAAGCAAGGGCTCGATCGTCACCATGTTTGCGATGCCGCTGCTGCTCACCCTGATCTTCGGCGTGCTCACCCAGGGCGGCGGCACCGATCAGACCGCCAGCAAGGGCGCCGTCTTCCCGGTCGCAGTGCTCGACTATGATGACAGCTTCGCCTCCCGCCGCCTGACGGAGATGCTGAAGGCAGAAGAGAACCTTACCGTCCGGATCGCTGCCAGTGAAGCGGAGATCAACAAGCTCTTCGCCGATGTGAAAGTGACCGCCGCCGTCATCATTCCCCAGGACTTCCAAAAGCAGATTGCGGCCGGCGAGTCGCCCGAAGTGAAGCTGCTTTCGGCGCCCGGCGGCAACGACTACCAGGGCGTCGCCCCCATTGTCCGGTGGCAGGTGCCCCGCCTGGCCCGGGACTACCAGCTGGCGCTCCGTTCAGTCGCTGACGGCAGCGACTCGGCGGCGGTCGAAGCGGCCTATGCTAAGATCAGCGCCGAGCGGCAGAAAGTATCGACCACCGTGGTGACGCACCAGGTTACCCGCAATGCCGTCAAGCAGCAAACGGGCAATCTGACCGCCGCCTCCCACGCCTCGGTCGGCTTCACGGTCACGTTCGTGATGATGCAGGTCTTCATGATGAGCGGCGTGATTCTGATCGAGCGGAAGCAAGGCACCTGGGGCCGCCTGCTGACCTCGCCTAGCTCCCGGGTCACCATCATCAGCGGCTACCTGATGAGCTTCTTCCTGACCGGCATGGTCCAGTTCGCCATTCTCGTCTTTGCCACCCGCTTCTTCTTCCACGTCAACTGGGGTCCTCTGCTCCCCCTCTTCACCATGGGCGCCGCGACCGTGCTGAGCGCCTCCGGCATGGGCCTCTTCCTGGCCGGCCTGGTCAAGACGTTCGAGCAGCAGATCTCCATCGGGATACTGTTCATCAACGCAACGGCCATGCTAGGCGGCGCCTACTGGGACATCGCCATGGTCGGTAAGACGATGCAGCGCATCGGCTACCTGACCCCCCAGGCCTGGGCGATCGACGGCTTCAAGGAGATCATGCTCCGGGGCGGCTCCTGGGACGGCATCGTACTTCCCCTGGCCGTACTGCTCTGCATCACGCTGGTCTTCATGACGGGCGGTCTGCTCCGAGTCCGCTATGAGTAGGGAGGTTTGCAGGAGATGATCAGACTGACAACCCGGCGGATGGTCTGGGGTTTGGTGCTTACGGCGCTCGGACTGGCCTGGGTGGTGCGGAATCTGGGACTTGCCTACTTCGATCTGGGCACGCTCATCGGGCTCTACTGGCCGGTGATTCCGATCTTCTTCATGACCATGAGCATGTTCGAGATGGTGCAGGAGTCCGGCGGCGTCCACAAGGGGTTCATCTGGGCCGGCCTAGCGATTAATGTGTTCTTTACGGCTGTGTTCGTGGTCATGCTGGGCAATAACCTCGACTGGTGGGATCTCGACGTCACCGTGATGTTCAAAGTGTTGATCCCGGCAGTCCTGGTCTTCATCGGCGTCCGGCTGATGACCGGCACGGTTCAGCGCCCCAACGCCCGGAGCTACTGGGGCATCATGTCGGGCGCCAAGGACGTCCGCACGACCTGGGACGACTTGACCATTACCAACATCATGGGCGGCTCTTCCATCGACATGAGCCGGGCCGGATTGCCCGACCGGGAGATCATTGTGGAAGTCTTCTCGCTGATGGGCGGCGGCGATCTGAAGCTGCCGGCCGGCGTGACGGTGATCTGCGAGGCCACGTCTATCATGGGCGGCGCTAAGGTCTTTGGCCACGATGTGGGCGGCTTCGTCGACGCCCGGACCGTGACCGAAGGCGCCGGGCCCGTGGTCCGGGTGCGGATGCTCTCCGTGATGGGCGGATTCGATATCAAGCAGTATTAGTGTGAGGAGGCGGCCACCCGCCTCCTCATTGTCGTTTGGACACCGCCCGTATGGGTCCGTCCTGCCGCACGCATGGCGCCGCCGTACCTCATCATGGGAGCGGTATGCCTTGGTCGCGGCATCATCCTGCCTCCGTCTTCGTGCCGTCACGCCATCGTCATGGCCTCGTCATGGCATTTGGTTCAAGGATGAAACATCTTCGAATCCCCATGATGGGTCCATGTCCGAGCCTTTCCCTGCCCGCAAGGTCAGGAGTTGGATCATGGCGGCAGTCCTGGGAAAATGTGCCGCGCGACTTCACCTTGATCGAACGCACTAGGCGTACGAAGGTGCACGGGCCCTCCCCGGCGACCATTTGCACTGGAAGACTCTGGCGCTGATGTGGAACCCAACAAGTTCCGGCGCTTGATTATCTACTCTTCTATCAGAACGCGTCCGGCCTCGAGAATGCCCTTGATCTGCAACAACGGCAGCACAGCCGCTGTGGCGAAGAAAACCAGCCTCCAGGGCGACTGCGGGCTGTCCATGGCCGCCAGCACGGCGCCCATACCGATCAAGCTGTACAGCCCAAGCACTGCGGAGCTGATGTAGGTCAGTACCAGCATGGCGGCTCCCGTTCGTACCCAACCCGCCAGTGACAGGGAGAGCCCGGCAACCGGCAAACCCAGAACGCAGGCTGCGAGCCCGGCAGCGAAGGCCGGCGCCACTTCGGCGCCCAACCCGAGGGCCGCAGCGCCGTTGATGCCCGCCGCCACGAGGTGCAGCACCACCGTCGGCACGACACTGTGGAGCCTCGCGGGATCATGGCGAGGCGAAACGGTCGCACGGTGCGCGACCTTCAGCCGGGCCCCCGGTTTCATAGCGCTTTCCCTCCCTCCGTTACGCTGAGTGTAGCAGGGATCAAGGGGCGCCCGTCATCGGGGGCGATGCCGATTTCGGCTCCGTTTCCCGCCCTACAGTCATGGTGGTACAATGCAACATAAGCCTTAGCGATTGGGCGCCGACCCGGTGGAGTACCGGCTACAGTATGACGGCGACCGATTGCTCGGCCACACAATTCTGCCGCTTTTCCCTGATGTCCGGGGCGGTTAGCTACTTCGACTAGCGACCATCAACGAAAGCACTGTTCTTTACAATGAAGGCGTAAATGGGAGGGTTTGGGCACCTCCGGCGCGGAAGTCAAGATAGTGATGCCTACCGCCCGCTTGGAGGTGCATTTCGTATGAAGCTTGCGCTCGCGGCTGACCGCTGCAGCGGATGCCGAGCCTGTGAGTTGGTCTGCGCCCTGGACAATTGGAGCGCACTCAACCCCAAGAAGGCCGCACTCCGTGTCAGTGGTCACTTCCCGACCCCCGGCCGCTATACGGTCGCCATCTGCGACCAATGCGGCACCTGCGCTGAAGTCTGCCCCACAAACGCCATCCAGCAGGATGAGCGTGGCGCCTGGCTGATCAACGGCGAAGACTGCATCGGCTGCAACATCTGCGTCCAGGAATGCCCCAAGGGTGTCATGTATCTGCATGACGACAACGGCATGGTTCCCATCAAGTGCACCCTGTGCGGCAAGTGCCTCGAGTTCTGCCCGATGGGCGCCCTGTACGACGCCGACGGCGTCATTCCCACCAGGAGGTGATTCCCGTGATTCCTGGCTACGGCGGCAACATTCTACGCGTAAACCTGACTGCGAAGAGCTCCGCGACCACCCCGATCCCCGAGTCCTGGAAGCGGGAGTACCTGGGCGGCCGCGGCTTCATCGCCCGCGCCTTCTGGGACGAAATCAAGCCCGGCACCGATCCCCTGGGCCCCGACAACAAGCTGCTGATGGCCCCCGGTCCCTACACCGGCCAGTTCCTCAGCTCCAGCGGCAAGCTGCACATGGGTGCGCTGAGCCCCGCGACCGGCGGCTACGGCGACTCCAATATGGGCGGCCACGTCTCCTTTGAGCTGAAGCAGGCGGGCGTCGACCTGCTGATCCTGGAAGGGATCGCCGACACCCCCGTCACCGTCGTGATTGACGATGGCAAGGTCACCTACCGCGACGCTTCCCCCTACTGGGAAGGTACAACCTTCGACACCGAGCGCCGTCTGAAGGAAGAACTGGGCGAAGAATGGCAGATCATGGTCATCGGCCCGGCCGCCGTCAACGGTGTGGTATTTGCCTGCATTCAGCACGACTTCGGCCGGCAGGCCGGCCGGACCGGCGTCGGCACCGTCATGGCCTCCAAGAAGGTCAAGGCGATCGCCGTGCGCGGCACCAAGGACGTCCGCCTCTTTGACGCCAAGCGCACCCTCGCCGAAGGCGAGAAGATGATGGACCAGGTGATGAAGCAGCCCGGCTTCACTGCCTGGCAGCCGTACGGCACGCCGGAAGTGGTGCCGTGGGCCAGCTCCCAGGGCGTCATGCCGACCCGCAACTTCCAGACCGGCGTGATTGAAGGCTTCCATAACCTCGACGGCCCCACCATGAAGGCGAAGGTCACGGAGATCGACAAGGGCTGCACCAGCTGCGCCATTCCCTGCGGCAAGTGGGGCAAGGGCGTGCTGAACGGTAAGGAGAAGCCCCAGGAAGGCCCGGAGTACGAATCGATCGCCCTGCTGGGCTCCAACTTGGGCATCACCGATATTCAGCAGGTCGCCTACCTCAACGGCACCTGCGACGAGCTCGGCCTCGACTCCATCTCCGCCGGCAACGTCGTCGCCTGGTCGATGGAATGCTTCGAGAAGGGCTTCCTGAGCGCAGCGGACCTGGGCCGGGAGATGCGCTTCGGCGACGCCGAAGCCGCCGCCGCCATGTTCCACGACATCGCCTATGGCCACGGCTTTGGCAAGATCCTCGGTCAGGGCGTGCGTGCTGCCGCGACCCGCGTGGGCCTGGGCACCGAACGCTTCGCCATGCACGTTAAGGGCCTGGAGATTTCGGGCTACGAGGCCCGGTACGCCCCGGCCATGATGCTCTCCTACATGACCTGCGACATCGGTGGCAACCACAGCCGGTCCTGGGCGGTCACCTTCGATGTGGCCACCGGCCGCGAGAACTTTGAGGGCAAGGCCGAGCGGGTCATCTGGCTGCAACACGTCCGTCCGCTCTTCGATGCCCTTGGCTGCTGCCGCTTCCCGTGGGTCGAGGCCGGCCTCGATCCGGAAAGCTATGTGGCTTTCATTGAGCCGATTACTGGCATGCAGTTCACCTGGGACGATATGCTGAAGGTGAGCGAACGGGTCTGGAACCTGACCCGCATGATCAGCTACCGGCACATTCCCGGTTTTGGCCGCTCCTTCGACAGCCCGCCGCCCCGGTGGGTCGAGGAAGGGCACGAGACCGGCCCGACCGCAGGCAAGCACTTCACCCCCGAGCAGGCCCAGGATCTGCTCGACCGGTACTATAAGCTGCGCGGCTGGGATGTGAACGGCATTCCGAAGGCGGAGAAGCTGCAGGAGCTGGGCCTCGAGTTCTGCGTGGCGGCGCTATGCAAGTAACGCTCCGCCTCGAAGGACACCTGCGGGAGTTCTTCCCGGCCCTGAACGCACCCCAGACTGTGGTGCTCGACGGACCGAAGACGGTGGCCGAGATTCTCGAAGCGGTGGGCATGCCGCCAACGCTCCCCAGTTCCGTCCTGTGCGGACGGGTGCGGGTGCCGCTGGACCATGTACCGGCCAGCGGCGACGAGTTGGTGCTCCTTTCCCCCCTGGCGGGCGGATAATCGTGAATCAGGACCCCGGGCGCGCAAGGTGCGCCCGGGGTATTTCTTTATGCCCGCGAACTTGTCGTTTCAACGATTCGTATTAACGATAAAGGGAGGTGGTCGAATGCGGAAGGCAAAGCGTTACCTGGTCTGGATGGACCTGCGTCTCTCCTTTGCCAACGAGTTCAGAGTGGATCAGCAACGGCGGCTGGCTGCCTGCCCGGCGGCCGCCGGCTATACTGACCAGGAGGCAGCTCCACTCCATGCGCCACAGCCTCCATGCGCTCGGTCAGGAGCGCAAGGCGCTGCTCGACCGGCTCAAGAGCATCTCTCTGACGGAGCAGCCGGAACTGAAGCGCCTGGCTGACGAAATGAACGCGCTGCGCCGTGAGGAAGCGAATCTCCGGCAGCGTCATGCCCAATCCCTTGAGGAGGAGACGCTCCGGCACCGCGAGCGCATCGCCGGGCTGACCGCCGAACTGGCCTCGCTGCGTGCCGGATACAGCAGCATACTGAACCGGCGCCGTTTACTCCTGGCCGGCGGTGGAGGTGGTCAACCGTGAAACAGGACTGGCTTTACGGGATCGGGATCAGCCTGCCCATGTCTGAACTGCGGAGACTTGCGCAACTTGAGTATTCGGTTGACCCCGCGCTGGCCGCCATTGCAGAAGAGGAGGCCGCCGCCTTCATGGCGGCGACTTACGTGGTGCGGTTCATGAACTGGGAGAACTTCCGCACGCTGTGCAAGGCGCTGGGCGTCCCCCTGGTTGACAGAAGCGACAAAGAGCGGCGCCGGGCCACCCTGCGGGCCTTGCGCCACTGGAAGATCGGGACCTTTCGCGAGCTGATCAGCCGGACCGTCCTCGACTGCGGCATGGGCCGGTTCCGCGATGTGTCCACGCACCCGGAACTGTGGACGGATCAGTTCTTCCGCGAGGCGTATCGCGAAAACATGAAGCTGGGCTGGCTGGTGCAAATTCGCCGGCACCTTCACCCGGAGGCGGATATCCGGGCGTGGCTGCGCAGTCTGGGGGATGAGGCCGCGGCGGCATACGACTGGGTGCTCGATATGGGGCGCCTGTCCCTGCGCAGGATCGTCTACAAGGACGACCGACCGCGGGGGACGAACATGGACGCGGATGCGGCCGCGGCTCTTCAACCCGAGCAGGTGCGCGAAAAGGACCGGCATGCGGGCGCCGCCCGGCAGGCGCTGCGTCGGCTGGAGCAAGATCGCAAGGCCCTGCGGCAGCGTACCCGTCAGGCCGAAATGGAGAAGCAGGCCCTCGTGTCGCAGGCGCAGGGCGAAGTGCGGGCGGAGCGCCGGGCCCTGAGTGAACTGCGTCGGGCGGCGGAGCGCGAACGCGAGCAGCAGGCCCGGCAGCATGAGGCGGAAGTGAGCTACCTGCGCCGTCAGATCGCGGCGGCCCGGTCCGAGTTCCTGCAGGCCCTGAGCGGGGTCCGGTCCGCCCTCCTGGACGGCATCGCCGTGAGTGTGACGGGCGGTGACCCGGAGCTTTCCCGCCGGATGGTCGAAACGCTGGGCGGCACGATGGCAGCGGAAGGCGCCGGGGTGACCCTGTCGGGCGAGGCGGGCCCTGCGGATTTGGACCGGCAGTTGCGGGAGATCGCCCTGCAGCATGTGGAGATTCGCTGCGACGGGCTCCGCCGCCGCAAGGGGCGGCGCCCGGCCATTGCCGGATCGGCGTTTCAGGTCTATCGGGACGGAAAAGTGATCCACCGGGAGGGGCGGGTCGTCTGCGCCACCGCGGGCGCGACAAGCCTGATGGCCGAATACGGTGCAGTTCTGATGGCGCTGAGCTGGCACCTGCGGGCCGGGCCGCCTCGCGGCGCCCGGGTCGACGTCTGGTCGGATTGCCGGACGATGGTCGACCACGTAACGGGGCGGCGCCGCCTGGTTCAAATGCGCGGCTGCGTGATGCTGGACCGCCGCCTTCAGCGGCTGCTGCGGGCGCTGCAGAAGCTGGGGTGTCAGGTGACGCTCCGCTGGGTGCCGCGGGAGCGAGTGGATGCGGAGGACAGGCTGTGTGACCGTGTGTACCGGGAGGCAACGTGGTACCACCAGCACCGGGAAGGGCGTCTGAGTCTTCCGCTCAGGGGCTTCCTGAAATCGTTGTAGAATCGCATGAGAGTTGGAGTTGATCCCCGCCTTGGCTGAAGGAAACAGAATTCATTACTCGGAATTGCACTTGATCGTATAAATGACTGACGGCATCTGCAATCGAACCTGTGATCATGTTGAATCAGAATTGATCATGTGCAATCGGGTGATCCTTGCGTAACTGAGGCTGCAAATGTGGGGTGATGGGGGCATTTTGCCACGAAGGACGCGGAGGACACGGAAAGGGATCAACACGGCAATTGCATTTTGTGTCATTTATTCAATAGATAGCAGATCCCGAAAGAGCCGTCAGACAAGGCCCAGAGCCATGGTTCATCAATGTTATTCATCCGCGTTCTTCCCAACTAAGCGCCATCCGCGCAGCCATGTCACACTCCCACTTCCACTGCCGCGACATCCGTGTCCCCTTCCGCGGCTTCCGTGGTAAAAATCCCGTTCCCATTCCCACATGCAAGGCCCGGACTTGGGCGCAACAGCAAACCCGGACTGCAAAGGCAGCCCGGGTCTTCTGTATTCGTGGCGTTCTAGTGTCCGCAGGAGCCGCCCGCATCCAGGCCCTCGGTGGTCAGCTCGAGCTTCCCGGCGACGAAATCGGCCAGGACTTTGGCGGGGTCGCCGGTGGCGCCCAGCACTACGGGGATGCCCATCTGGGCGAACATGCCCTGGGCATGGGGCGGCATGCCCCAGGCGACGACCTGGTTGACGCCCTGCCGGGCCACGAAGACGGGGGGCGGGCCGCCGGGGCCGTGGCCGGGGTTCTCGACTTCAGCCTGGCTGATCACCTTGCCGTCCTCCACATCGGCGATCAGGAACTTTTCGCACATGCCCAGGTGCGGGGCGACGGTGCCGTTGCTGACGGGGATAGCGATGCGCATAGTATTTAGGGCCCTCCTTGTTGCTCTAGATCTTTCTAGAGAAAGCATACCCGAATCTTACCGGCTGAACAGTGACAGATATCACCTTCGATGGATTGGGGCCATTGACCGGCGGAAGGGTGAGCCCGGCCGGCTGTTGAATCACCTCCCACGGAGGGTGATTGCCAAAGGAGGATGGTACAAATGGATTGGCCGCTGCTGGCCCAGGAGCTTGAGTCCCAAGTCAGGCCTGACACCTTTCCGCTGGCGCTCCGGATCGTGAAGCCGCCCGAGCGCCTTCCGGCGAAAATCCGGCGCCCGGCAGCCGACATGGGGGTGCGGGTCTCCATCTGCCAAGGCATCAGCATGGCCCGGCGCTACGGCTGGGCCGTCGGCATGGGCGCCGAAGACCTGCAGTGCCCCATCGCCCAGGTCGCCTTTGGCTTCGAGCCGCCCGTCCCCTATTACAGCGACGGAAACCTGGCCGCCGGCATGTATGTGGAGACGTGCGGGCAGGGCGCCCTGACCGAAGCGGAAGTCCCGAAACTTGCGGCGGATGAGGCCGGGGTGGTCTGCGCCGCACCCCTGGCACGGGCGACGTTCGAGCCCCAGGTGGTGCTGGTCTACGGCAACAGCGCCCAGGTGATGCGCCTGGCGGCAGCGGCACTGTGGAAGACCGGCGGCGCCCTGACGACCCGGACCAGCGCCCGGGCCGACTGCGCCGACATCGTCATCCGGCCGCTCCGGGAAGATGCGCCTCAGGTGATCCTCCCCTGCTACGGCGACCGGGTCTTCGGCCAGACCCAGGACCACGAAATGGCATTCTGCTTCCCGGCCCGCATGGCCGGCGACCTGTTGGAAGGGCTGAAAGGCACCCATAAAGGTGGCATCCGGTATCCGATCCCCCATTACCTGCGCTACGAGGCGGAGTTCCCGGCGACCTACCGGAAACTGCAAGAGCTCTGGGAGCAGGAGAGACAGCAATAAGGTACGATTCGCGCCGTCCGGGGCTCACAGGGAGCGTTCGGGCGGCGCCGCCGCGCCCGCCCTGTGCCGGGCCTGCGCCGTCCGCCGCCATTGGCGCTTCAGCCGCCAGGTGAGCCATGCCGAACCAAACAGGGTGATGAGCAGGGCGGCCAGCAGCAGCTTGCCGCCGCTGCCCAGGCGGATGCTCCCCGTTGCCCACAGGAAAAGCAGCACTGCCCCGACCAGGGCCATCAGCAGTGCGAGGTGGGACCGGACCAGCCCCATCAGCCCGTGCCGGGGCATGAGGAGCAACCGGGCGATCCAGCGGAGCGGCACCAGCACTGCAAGGAGGAGCCGCTGCACCTTGCCCGCAAAGGCCGAGGTTGTGGTTTTGCCCAGCGCCCTGACCGTGTTGTCCAGCATGAGCAGGAGCTCGCCCGCGAGCCTGCCACCCGGCAGGGCGTCCAGTCCCTCCTCCCCGACCTTGTAGTGATTCGTCAGGTACTCTTTTAGCACATCCGAGGGCACCTGGTCGATGCTGAATGCGGGGCCGGCCGGGGCAGCCATGAGGGCCGCCGCCACTTCGCCCCGAGTGGCCAGCTGCCACGCCTGCACCAGCCGGTCCCGAAGCGGGAGCCCGGTCGCCCTCTCCTCCGGCTCCACGGGCTTGCCGAGAGTCATTGCCCGCAGCCGCTGCAGATCGATCAGGTTCGGATAGGCGCCGAGAATCTGGCGGCGCCGCTTCAGCAAGACAGCTTCGGCCCTGGCAGGCAGGGGCTCCTCCGCCCCGATCAGGCCAGACTCCCGGGCGATCATGCGAAAGAGCAGTTCGGCGGCGTCCAGCCGGCCCCACAGCATGTCGTTTTCGCGCCAGCGGGCATCGAGGAAGGCGGCGAAATGGCCCAGCGCTTCGCCCGTAAGCTTCTCAGCCGTCGTTTTGGTTACCCAGGTGCGGGCGGCGTCGGGCCGGAAGCCGTACAGGCCGATCTCTCCCCACAGACCCCGGCCCGAACCGAGCTCAATGGGGAACAGAATCCGGTCGAGCGCGGCAAAGTCGTGGAACGCCTCTTGCAGCAGACCGGCATCCAGCCGGCGGGCGCCGTCCCCGGGGCCGGTCAGCTCCAGGGCGATTTCCGCCTCAGCAAACGCCTGCTGGATCTCTTCGCCCGACGCCGCATGAACACCTTCGGCATAGCGGGCCAGGGCGAGCACCGCCCCATCGGCGGCAGCAGCTTTCTCCCCGGGCTCGCCTTGCGACGTCATGGCGGCAGCGAGCCGGACCATGGCCTGGTCGAGGTCGGCGGTCAGCTGCTGCCAGCGCTTGGGCTGGGCGCCCAGGCGCCCGGCGTGGGCCATGACCCAGAGCGCGTTGTTCCAGTCCTCCAGGGCGCCCCAGAGCCGGCCCGTCAGGCGGGCGACCGCCGCAGCGCTCCGGGGCCGGGCGCCGGGCGCGCAATGCTCGTGTACCCGAGCCAGCAGGTAGTGCAGGCGGCGCCCGTGGAATTCGGCGTCGTATTGCTCCAGGAAGTGCAGAACGCGGGGGAGTTCCGCATCGCCCCAGGGCTCGGGAATGGGCATCAGGCGCTCTGCCAGCAGGGCGACGGCCTCGTCCAGCACCGCTCTCTGCACCTGCAGGCCCTCCAGCGCCCGGCGCAGACCGTCGCGCACGACCTGGCGGAGCCGGTTAAGCCGCATCTGCAAATATGTACGGGTCTCAACCCCAACGGCCGGGGCCTGCTGAGCGGCAGCGGCAGCCGCCGCCTGGAGCAGCGCCGTCCCCGCCGCATCGGCGGCCGGCGCGAGGCCTCCGTCGAGCCCCTTCAGCAGTTCCATCAAATGGCGGCGCCTCTGATTCTCCAGCCCCAGCCGCTCCAGCTTGTCGAAAATGTCCTGCTGCATGGGCAGGGTGACCGCCGCCGCCAGCGTCTCGAGCATGCCGGGCTCCGTCTGGGCGGGCGCCCCCGCGGTGGACGGGTCCGGCTCCAGGAAGACCAGCACCCGCCGGACGGGCTGGTTGGCGCCCCGTTCGAAAATCGTGTCAAGCACCGGCTCAAAGGGGGCGTTCTCCAGTATGCCGCCGTCGCTGAACCAGATACCGTCCGCGCCGCCCGGCCCGACGTCGCCCAGCACGTCGACGCCGGCAGCCTGCGCATCGGCCGGGGTGATTCTTTCGGGCGGAAAGACGGCGGGAAAGGCCGACGTCGCCCGCCCGATCTTGGCCAGCAGCGTATCGATCTTTTCCCGCCGGACGGGATCCAGCGTGTGGAAATCGTTGCAGTCATACCCGCGCAAGTCGCCGCCCTGCCGGGTCCGCTTCCGCAGGTGGAACAGGTACTTGTGCGACTGGCCCTGCAGCTTCTGGTGAAAGCGGTCCCAGCGCTGCCAGTGGTGGCCCCGCACATCCGTCGCCGTAATGAACAGGTCCAGCACCCGCACCAGGTCGCCCAGTTGAGGCCGCCCGGCACCGCCGATGGACCGCAGCATGCTCTGCAGTTCCGTGTAAAGATAATCGCCGCTCACCACCGACCTGGGGTCGGTGTCAAACCGGGCGAGCGGCTCCATATCCGCATGGTCGCGCCAGAGGGGATCGGTCAGGGCGCCCAGCTCCGGGGCGCCCGCCGCCAGCGCCTTGGCCAGCGTCAGCCCGTTGAGGCCGCCGGCGGAAGTGCCGGCGATGACATCAATCATGACATCGATATTCGCCTGCTCCAGGATGCCGGCGTAAGGGTTGGTCTCCACTTCCCGGGCAGCCCACTGCTGCAGAACGAGCGAGCGGTTTCCCGGCCGGCTCAGCACCTTGCGGGCCTGGGCGGCACGCACCACGGCCAGCAGCTCCTGGGTCATGCCGCTCATGTACACGGCCAGCGAAGCGCCGCCATAAAGCACCAGCCCGAGCCGCAGCTGGAACGCGCTTTCCTGCGCCATCGCCCCATCGACCTCCTCCGTCCCGGAGTCATCCCGATAAGTTCGATGGTATAGGCTTGAATCCTTTCGGATAGATGGAACCACTCCCGGATTTCTGACTTGCGAATATCGTATGTCTACGGCAGGAGCCGCCAGTACCGGCCCGCCCCGTCCGTCACGAGCGCCCCACCATCAGCGGCCGACACGGCCTGCACCGACGTGGAGACCTCGCGGGGAAGTACCAGCCGGGTAAACTCGCCGGTGGCGAGGCTCATGGCATAGAGGCCCCCGCTGCGTTCAGCAAGACCGGGGGCGGTCACCCGGGTGTCGATCCAGAGGAACGGACCGGACCGGCCCGTCACCTGCACCCTGACGTCGCTGCCGACCCCGCCGAAGTACTTACCCAGCAGGGCGATGCGGTGGGTGACCCGGCCGAGCTCCATGTGCACGGCTTCCATTTTGGCCCCCCCGCCCGGGGCGCCTTTGAGCAGCAGCCAGAGCGATCCGTCATCCGCCAGCACGGAGTAGTCCACCTGCTGGTCGGGCTGCATCTCCAGCGGATACGCGACCGTCTCCAGGTCGGCGGTCACCCGGTAGACCCGGCTGCCGCCCACGCCCCAAAAGTGGCCGCTCCAGTCGATGGAACCCGACCTGAGCCGGTCGGTCACCCCTGCAACCACAGCGGCCGAAGCGTCGGCGCCCGCCACCAGCAAGCCGGCGGTGCCGTCGCTGAACCAGAGCCGCCCGTTGTCGTCCACCGCCAGCAGTTCCGGCGTCCGCCCTTCATAGCGGGCCACTTCGGTCAACTGGCCCTTGTGAAGGCGGGCGACCACGCCGGCAGAGCCGGCCCTGTACAGCACCCAAAGGGCCCGCCCCGGCGCCGGCCGCAGGGCCAGTTCAGAGACCTCCTCGGCGAAGGCATAGTCCTGGTCAGCCGTGCCGTTGGTGATCGTGATCCGTTCGGCTGCGTTCTCGTGCCACGACCAGGTCGGCTCGCCTTCGGCGGGATGGCGCACGGCGGTGGGGTTACCGGGACCGGCTTCGGACGTAAGGCCAACCGTCACCTTGTTCAAAATGCGCTGGACCATAACCAGCGCTTCCGCCCGGGTGGCGCTGCGCTCCAGGCCCAGGCTGCCGTCCTCGTAGCCGGTCACAATGCCGGCGCCCACGGCGAGCGCTGCATACTCCTGCAGCCAATCGGGGTATTGGCGCCAATCCGGCGTGTTCAAGGCCGGATCAGGCCGACCCAGCAGCGCCTCCTTGCCCAGCGCCCGCACGGCCGCCATGACGATCTCCCGGCGCGTAATTTTGGTGTCGGGCGCCAGCGCGTTGTCGTAATCGGGCGGAAAGAGTAGCCCGCTGCTGACCGCCGCCGGGATGTGCCCCTGCGCAAAGGACCAGTGCACGGGCGCCCGGTTCTCTTCCTGAAAGTCCGTGGCGCCGCTGCCCGGTTCCAGCCGCATGGCAGAGCCCAGGAGCTTGAAGAACTCCGCCCGGGTGATGGGCGCGTCGGGACGAAACGTCCCGTCGGGATATCCGGCGACATATCCTGCGGAGATGCCGGCTTCGACCTGTGTGCGGGCCCAGTGACCCTGCATGTCGGTCAGCGCCGCCCCTGCCGCGGGCGCGGGCCACGCGGCTGCCAGCATGAACAATGCCGCAAGAAACGAAGTGATGATCCGACGCATTGCCCGACCTCCCCCGTAACAAGAAGTGATACCAGTAGTTAACCATAATAGTTACGCCGAGCGAAAGGAGAACCCGCTCGCCAATTGCTGGGATGCCAACCCAGCCACCATTTGACAATCGGCCCACCGGCGCCGCAGCACCGGTGGGCCGAACGTTATTGCAGCACAGGTTTGGCCTGCTGCACAGCCTGCTTCACCAGATCGGCAGGCTCAGATTGCGCCTTGTACCAGCCTTTTTGCACGACCATCTTTGCGAGCCGCTCCTGCCCCGTCAGCGCTTCTGACAGGTGGGTGGAGAGCAGGTGCCGCAGTTCCGGCGTAGTCGATTCGCAAACGGCGCCGCAGTACGCTACTGCCTTGAACTTGGCATCGCTGAGCATTCCCTGGGCAATCACGCTGTCGTCCGGCTTGAGGCCGGTGGCTTCCCCGACGGCGCTGAGTACCGTGGCCATGTGGCATTCCCTCCTCCTAGGCTAGTTGATTGGCTTCGCAGAATTTGACCAGCGCCTTGATATGGGCGGTATCCGTCTGAATGCAGTTGGTGATCTCTGCCCGCAGGTCCTCGTCGGCGACCATGGGCAGTATGGCCTGCATTTTCTTGACGCCAACCGCTTCGTTGCGCAGCAGCTCGTTAATGGCCAGCATTTCGTGCGCTGTGACTTTCACCGGCGCCCCTCCTTGTTGATCCCTTGGATCGATTGGAGCCAGCATTAGTATGGCAAGAGGACGGCTCGGTCTGAGCCGTCCTCATTTTGTCAATGCGAGTTAATGGTGGAGATGATATGGCACGCTGACCACGACGGTGTGCGGCCGGAAGTGCAGGGCTGCACGGAGCAGCCAGGCCGACTGGTTATGCAGCAGATGGTGCCACCAGCGGCGGGCCACGAACTCGGGGATGATGATGGTGACCACATCCAGCCGGGAGCGGCGTTCAATCTTATCGACATACTTGATCAACGGATTGACGATGGATCGGTAGGGAGACTGGACAACGGTCAGCTTGACGCCCGGGTTCCACTGGTTCCACTTGAGCTGGAGCTTCTCCGTCGCGGCGGGGTCAGTGCCTACGTGCACCGCCCGGACGTCATCGGACAGCGTCTTGGCGTAGGAGATAGCGTATGCCACGGCCCGGTTGACGCCCGCGACGGGCACGATGATAGTGTGTTTCACTTCATCAACGGCCTCGGTCAGCGGCATACGCAAATCGTCGGCGACGGCGAGGTAATGGGCATGGATGGCCCGGAAGCCCAGGACAATCAGGGGGATGAGCACCAGAATGATCCAGGCGCCTTCGGCGAACTTCGTCCATGCGATCACCACCAGCACCACACCGGTGATCAGGGTGCCCAACCCGTTTACGGTGGCATGGGCGAGCCACTGCCGGTCACGTCTGCGCTCTCTGAACCAGTGGAGCACCATGCCGGACTGCGAGAGCGTAAACGAGAGGAAGACGCCGATGGCATAGAGCGGCAGCAGCGCATGCGTGTTGCCGCGGTAGTGGACGATGAGGGCGCCCGAGAGCACGCCCAGCAGCACAATGCCGTTTGAGAAGACCAGGCGGTCGCCGCGCATGGTCAACTGCCGGGGCAGGAAGCCATCGCGGGCGATCAGCGACGCCAGCCGGGGAAAGTCAGCGTACGATGTGTTCGCCGCCAGGAAGAGAATGAGCGCTGTGGCCGCCTGAATGAGATAGTAGAACCAACCCTGGCCAACGATGGCGCGCGCCATCTGCGAAAGGACCGTCTCGCCGCCGTGGACGGGGTGAATGTCGAGGTGGTTGGCCAGGTAGGTGATGCCCAGGAACATGCTCATGAGGATGCCGGCCATCCAGGTCAGGGTCTTGGCCGCGTTCTTGGAGACGGGTTCCCGGAACGCCTGCACCCCATTAGAGATCGCCTCCACGCCGGTCAGGGCGGTGCAGCCCGCTGCAAAGGCCCGCAGGAGCAGGAACAGGGTGAGCGGGTGCTGCGCTTCGGCCGCCTCTGTTACGGAGACGGGCGGCAGCCCCGTGAACAGCAGACGGGTGAGGCCGACGGCCAACAGGGCGAAGATGCTGAAGACGAAGACGAAGGTCGGAACGGCAAAGATGCTCCCGGATTCACGCACACCCCGCAGGTTGGCCACGGTGATCAGGAGGATGGCGCCCAGGGCCATATCCACTTTGTACGGGGTCAGCTGCGGGAATGCCGAGGTGATGGCCGCAGCACCGGCAGCGATGGAGACAGACACGGTCAGGACGTAGTCGGTCAGGAGCGCGGCGCCCGCAATCAGGCCGGGGTATCTGCCCAGGTTATCTTTGGCGACGACGTAGGAGCCACCGCCGCTGGGGTAGGCAAAAATGGTCTGCCGGTAGGACATCGCCACAATGGCCAGCAGGCAGGCGATGGCGGCGCCGATGGACATCGAGACGTTCAGGGCTGCCGTTCCGGCCAGCAGCAGGGCAAAGAGGATCTCTTCGGTGGCATAGGCGACGGACGAGAGCGCGTCGGACGAGAAGACCGCCAGCGCCTTGGCGTTGGTCAGGCGCTCGTGGGCCAGCTGGTCGGTGGAAAGGGGGGTGCCGATCAGGAACCGCTTCATTTCCGCAAGCATGATCGAGACGTTCCTCCTAAAAAAGGCAACAGAAAAGCCCCCGGGTCCCGGGGGCGCGCAGTCAAAGGTGACCGCATTCGTCCACGATGGCCCTTCAGACGCCTGCGAGGTTAGCTGTCGGGTTAGGGGCTGAAGTCCCCCGCCCGGCTGTTGCCGGGCTGCACCCCAAGTTGGCTGGTTCCCCCGCTCCATAGGGATTCGGCGCTTTTCTATCCGCCAAGATTGGTAACATGTGCTCCATCATACTGCGGCGGTGGTTCACCGTAAAGCAGAGCGGCGGCCATCCCAGTGCAATAGGAGGCCGCCGCAGGCTATGTTTACAAGTTTTGTCTGTCGGGCACAGCCGCTCGCGGCGGCGCTCGCACTTACGCACCCGGACGCGTCGACCGTGTCAGCAGGCTGTATTGCCGGAAATGCCCGAACACCTGGTCCGTATCCAGGACGACGACGAAGGCGGAACGGTCGACCGCCAGCGCAATCTCCTTGACCTGCGCCAACTCCAGCCGGGTGACGACACAGAAGATCATGTGCCGGGTCTCCTGGCTGTAGGCGCCGGTCGCCTCCAGCATGGTGGCGCCCCGCCCCATGTCGGCGTTGATCCGCTTGGCCACTTCGTCCGCATGGGCGGAGACGATCATGACAGTCTTCTTTACGGTGCCGGACGTGATCACATCGACCATCTTGCCGGACACGAACATGGCGATCAGCGTGTAGAGCACGGTCTTCAGGTCGCCCTGCAGGGCGGCCAGGCCGAGAATGACGGCGTTGAAGGCCAGCATGACGTCGCCCATGGGAATGGAGAGGCGCCGGTTGAAGGCGACCGCGGCCACGTCCAGCCCGCCGCAGGAGCCGCCGGCCCGCATGGCAACGCCTACGCCCACGCCGACCACGAGCCCGCCGAAAATGGCGTTGAGCATCGCGTCATCCGGGATGGCGGCACGCACCGGTACCACGGTGATGATCAGTGTCATCGCACCGATGCCCACCAGCGTCAGAATCAGGAACTTGCGGCCCAGGTCGCGCCACGCCCACCAGAGAATCGGAATGTTGTAGATCAGGACCTGCAGGCCGACGGGCAAATGGAAGACCTGGCCCACCAGCAGCGCCACACCGGTTACGCCCCCGCTGACGAGGCTGTGCGGAATGAAGAAGTAGTTGAAACCCACCGCCACCAGTGCGCTGCCGATCACGACCAGGATCGCTTGCGCGGCATACTTCATGGCTTTACGTCTCCCACATGTCGATTATTACTGCGTCACCACTCCGCCGTTTGGACTGAACACCTGCCCCGTAATAAACCCGCTGCCCGGCCCGGCCAGGAAGCGGACGACCTCCGCCACCTCCTCCGGGGTGCCGAGGCGCCCGACGGGCGTCTGCGCCACCCATGCCTGCTCGGCCTCGCCGCTGAGGTCGGCGTTCATGTCGGTGGCGATCCACCCCGGCGCCACGGCGTTAACGGTGATCCCCCACGGGCCGGCTTCCCGGGCCAGGGCCCGGGTGAAACCGATCTGCCCGGCTTTGGCCGTGCTGTAGGCCACTTCATTGGACGCTCCGGTGATTCCCCAGATGCTGCTGATGTTGATGATGCGCCCATAGCTCCGGCCGATCATGTGGGGCAGAGCGGCCCGGCTCAGGGCATACATGCCCGTCAGATGGACTGCCAGCATCCGCTCCCACTCCGCCGGCTCCGTCTCCATGAGGAGCTTGTCCAGGGCGTGACCGGCGTTGTTGACCAGAATGTCCAGCCTGCCGAAGCGTTCGACGACGGCGTCGACCATGGTCCGGCACTCGGCCACGCTGCCCACGTCGGCCTGATAGGCCAGCGCCTGGCCGCCGACGCCTTCGATGGCCCGGACGAGCTGTTCGGCGGCTGCCGCCTGCTCCCGGTAGTTCACGACCACGGCGGCGCCGCCGGCAGCGAGGGCGCGGGCGACGGCCCGCCCGATGCCGCGGGAGGCGCCCGTGACCAGCGCGACCTGCTCTTTCAGCTGCACGGCTCATCACCCGCCTTCGGCGCCAGCATCAGGAGCCCGCGCAGGTCGGTAACGGTGGCGATTTCGTGGCCCGTGGGAATGCCCGTCCGGTTGATCCAGACCGGCGTCAGGCCGGCCTGCAGCGCCCCTGCCACGTCCAGGCCCACCGAAGGCCCCACGTGGACGACCTCGGCGGCCGGCAGTCCCGTCCGCTTCAGCGCCTGGTGGAAAATGTAAGGGTCGGGCTTGGGGAGCCCCACTTCGCCGGAGGAGACGGCGACGGGCAGATACTGATGCAGCTCGAACTCCCGGACGAACCGGCCCAGCGACGGCGCCCAGTTGGAGACCACGGCCATGCTGTAGCCCCGGCGCTTTAGCTCTTCGAGCACCGGCAGCGTTTCGGGGTACATGGAATACCAGGCGCTCTGCTGGTGGACCGTTTCGACCAGGCGCATCAGCAGGGCGTCGGTGACGTTGTGGGCGCCCAGTTCGGCCAGCAGGACGGGCAGCAGCGCCCGGTTGCAGTCGTCTTCCTGTTCTTCCGTTCGTACCGCCTGGCGCAGGGCCTGAAGTTCCCCGGGCAGGCGGGTGAGCACCTCCGCCACTTCGGCCGGCTCGGCGGCGATCCCTTCGCCCCGGAGCACTTCGCTGAGAAAGTCGGCGCCTTCGGGGCCGTAGACCAGGGCGTGAATATCGAAGAAGATGCCTCGCATGTGGCTCATGACCTCCTCGGGTAAGATTTCCACCGGGGGCGGCCATTACCCTCTCAAGAACCGGCCCTGGCTACCCAGCGCGGCGCCGAATCGGTCTTCTGCCGGAGGATCAGGTTCAGCTGTGCTGCGTGGTGCTGAACGTGGCGCATATTGTCCAGAAGCAGCTCCGCAAAGCTCAGCTCCCCCCAGGGGAACGTGCACCGCCGCCAGGCCTGCTCTTCGGTCAGGTTCGCAATCGTCGCCCGGCACTTCGTCCGGCCATGGGCCAGATAGGCGAGCAGCTCGGCTTTGGTGTATACCCGCTCGGGAAGGATGCCCGCCGGGTCCAGCTCGTCCAGGTTAAACGGCGCCGGGGGGGCGAACCCTTCGACCGAACCGGATAGGTACAGGTCAAGAAAGAAGAGCGTGTGATAGGCAACGTACCAGTATTCCGGCGTCTGTGACCGGTCGCCCCACAGTGCGTCCGGGCAAACGGTCATCGCGTTCTCAAGCATGTCGATGGCGGCGCCGAACTGCTGCCAGATGGCATCTTTCCAGGCCGTGTCCAGGCGAATCCCTCCTGATCATTGGTCTGAGGCGGCCGCGTCAGCGGTACTCCATGTCCGTGGCCTGCCAGAACGAGTTTCTTCCTCGCACTCTCCCTGCTTCCATCATGGCTGAAGCCGGCTGATTTCTCAAGGGAAACACTGCTTGCCCTGGGCTGACGGAAGTGTTAGAATCATGAACGGTGTATACGAAAGGAGGCGGGTCCGATGCGCAAGCTGCACAACTTCGTCGGAGCCGTCTCGTGTGTTGTCCGCACCTTCAAAGGCAGCTGCTAGCACCTGACCAAGGGGGTACCATGCCCTTTTGACGGCCGGTGCTGGCGTGCGCATCCTCCCGCTGAGAGTAAGCGTGAGGCGTCGCCGGCATGTCCGGCGGCGCCTTTTTTGCTGAAAACCAACGGGAGGATCACCCTGACGATGAAAAAGCTCTACGCATACTCCTTTCTAAATGGGCTCCAGTTCACGTATACGACCTGGCTGGCCTTCGTGATTCTGCGGGGCGGCAATCCGGGCTGGGCCGAGGCTTTCTACCACCTGGGCATCCTGGTGGGCGAAGTGCCCACGGGCGCCGTCGCCGACCTGTTCGGCCGGCGCAAGTCCATGCTGACCGGGCTGCTGATCAGCGCCGCCGTGGCTGGCGGGTACTCGCTGATTCACGGTACGGTCTCGGCCTGCCTGCTGATGTTCATCTCCGGCCTATCGACCACCTTCCTGTCCGGAGCGGATACGGCCCTGTTATACGAGACCGCCGTCGAAGAAGGCGGCGCCGAATATGCCCAGAAGGCCATGGCCCGGGCCAACGCCCTGCAGATTGGCGCCCTTGCCCTGGCCCCGGCCCTGGCGGGCTTCATGTACCAGTGGAACCCCCTGGTGCCCTCGCTCGCCAAAGGGATTACCGCGCTCGTGACCGTCGCCGTCGTCTGGGGCATCAAGGACCGCAAGCCCGAGCTAAGTGAGAAGCCCGGCATCATCGCCCAGACCAGGGCCGCTGTGCGGGTGGTGCGGGGCAACCGGCTGGCCCTGACGCTGATTCTTTTCGGATGGGTGTACAATACAGCAAACGCCATGGCCTTTCAGTTCGGCCAGGCCTACCTGCCGTACATGGGCATGGCCATGGGCGGCGCCGGCATCGTCTTCGCCCTGTCCCAGTCGATGGGCACCGTGGGCAGCAGCCTGGCCGAGCGGCTCAGTCGGGTGGCGGCGGGGCGGGCTCTGCGCTTCGGCCCTTTGCTCGCAGCACTCTGCTTTGCCCTGATGGGCCTGGCCGGCTCCTTCGGCGCCGCCGCCGCTCTGGTGGGCGCCGCCTGCCTCGTGCTGGCCGGCGTCGCCGACGGTGTGATCTACCCCATTCACTCCTACCGGCTGAACGAGGCGATTCCGTCCGAACAGCGGGCGACGATTCTCTCCATGCACAGCGCCGGCTTCAGCATGATGATGACTTTCACTTTTCCCGCCGCCTCCTACCTGCCGATTCCGGCCATCTACCTGACTACGGGCCTGGTGGCGTTGGCCGCCGCGGTTGTCTGGATGGCCCGCCGCTGGTCATACTAATCGTAACCAAGGTAGCAGTAGGAGGACCGGACCATGTCTTTTTGGCGCGGCGTAGCCTGGGGTGCGGGAGCGGCAGCAGGGGTCGGTGTGATCGGCGCCCTGCTGGCCGTGGAGCCCCTGATCAACAAGGTGACGGGCCGGATCAGCGGCCGCATCATGGGCGATGGGAAGATGGATGAGAACCTGGCGGAGATGTTCACGTCGTCGGTGGGACGGCACCCGCGGGTGCTGCTGGAGACGGCCCTGCGGGCGGAGCGTGGCAAAGCGATCTCTCGCCCTCTCTACACCACCAAGAAGTTCCTGCACTTCGACGATCTGATGTTCATTCCGGCGCAGCTCGCCCACCTGCCCACCGGCGAGAACGAGCGGATCGACCTGACCACGGTGATCGGCCCCCGGGCCAGGCGCCCGCTGAAGCTGGACCTGCCGGTCTACATTACCGGCATGGCCTTCGGGCTCTCCCTGTCCGACCGCTGTAAGATCGCTCTGGCAAAGGGCGCCGCTGCGGCCGGCACGGCGACCAACTCGGGCGAAGGCGGGTTCTTCCGGCCCGAGCGGGAGCATGCGAAGCATTACATTCTCCAGTATACCCGGGGCGGCTGGCCGTCCGACCCTGAGATCCTCCGCCAGGCCGACGCCATCGAAATCCAGGCCGGGCAGGGCGCCCAGGCCGGGTCTCCGCAGTCTACCCCGGCGTGGAAGCTGACGGATGAGGAACGCCAGGCCCTGGGCCTGCCCCGCCACCAGGATGCCGTCCTGCACAGCCGCTTCCCCGGCGTCGACCGGCCCGAGGATTTCCGGGCGCTGGTGGAGCGCATCCGCAGCCAGGTGGACGGCGTTCCCGTGGGCATCAAAATCGCCGCCGGCCACGATATTGAAGCAGACCTGCGGGTGGCCCTGGACGCCGGCGTCGATTTCGTGACCGTGGACGGCGCCCAAGCTTCGTCGCATGCCGCCCAGCCGATTCTGCTGGACGACTTCGGCATTCCCAGCGTGATCGCGCTCTGCCGGGCGGCGAGAGTGCTGGAGGGGACGGGCGTCAGCCTGGTCGTCTCCGGTGGCTTTATGACGCCCGGCGAGATTCTCAAGGCGCTCGCCCTGGGCGCCGACGCCGTTGCGGTGGGCGCCGCCCCGATCATGGCGGCGGTCCACGCCCAGTGGACGAAGATCGCCCCGTTCGAGCCCCCCACGACGCTGGTCTGGCACGACGGCAAGCACCGGGACAAGTTCGACATCGAAGAAGGCGCCCGCGACGTGGCCAACTGGTTTGCCGCCGTGACGGATGAACTGGTGACCGGGGTCCGGTGCGTCGGCAAGCGCTCCGTTCATGAGGTCGACCGGGCGGACCTTTGCGCCATGACGCGGGAGATCGCCGCCGTCACGGGCGTCTCCCTGGCCTGGCACGGCCCGGGCGCCGCCCCGCAGGCGCCGGAGCGGCTGCGGCAGCCGGCCCAGGTCGAATGGAACGACTGGCACCCCGAGCCGCCCCCGAACCCTGTGCACTAGCAGGAACTGCGGGGTGCTCGGCGTATTGGTAGCGGCGGGAAGGTGACACACCCATGTCGAACCTGCACCGCCTGCAATGGATCGATGCGCAGATTCGCGCCCACAGGTACCCGAACGCCAAAGGCCTGGCAGCGGAGTTTGAGATCTCCCGCCGCCAGGCCTTGCGCGACTTCGAATACCTGCGTGACTCCCTGGGCGCCCCCCTTACCTACTCCGCCCAGCACCGGGGCTTCACCTACTCCAGCGAGGCGTTCACCCTGCCCGGGCCCTATGTCACCGCAGAACAACGGACCTTCCTGGGCCGTCTGGCGGCCTACTACTCCGACGTGGCACGGCACGACGCCCGGGCCGCCGGCACCTACGCCACCATGGCCGCCCTGCTTGAGCGCCTGGGCGGCGGCGGTGCCGCAGCGCCGCCACCGGTGCCGATGCCGGCGCCGATTCGCCCCTTCCGTGCCATCCTGCAGCGGCAGGGCGGGGCGCCCCCCACCTCCCTGGAGCCCTACTGGCGGGGCGACTGCCACTTCGAGTTCACCGACCCCCGCGCCTTTCTGTGCGCCCTGCTGACCTCCTGGATGCCCTGCCGCATCGAATGGCCCCTGTGGCTGCGGGAACAACTCGAAGCATACCTGCAAAAAACCATTGCAGTGCAAAATGAGGTGACACGCCATGTCACCACACCCCTGGTATCCTCTCCTCGTCCAACTTCTTCCGAGAGGATGATCCCCATGACGAAGCGCATCGAGACCCCCGCCCGATATGAGCCCAACTGGACTTCCTACGCAGGCGCCACCTACGGCGTCCTCAAAGCTGCCGGCATGCTTGATCAGGACCATGACTGGTTCATGGGCGTCTCCGGCATGGCCTTCCATCTGATTATGCACGAGGACTGCTGCATCAGCTCCGCGACCGTATATGACTGGGACTATGAACACCGGGCCGCCCTGGAGCGGATGGGCGTCCTATCGGAAGTCCTGGGCGCCATGCCCGACTCGCCCACCTTCGACGCCGCCTGCAAGCGGGCGGTCGCCAACATCAAGGCCTCCCTGGACCGGGGCGTCGGTGTGGTCGTGTGGGGCATCGACACCGGCGAGTTCGGCGTCATTTACGGCTACGACGATGATGACGGCGTCTTCCTGGCCGACGGCGTGGGCAAGTTCGGCCCGGGCAGCAACCCGGTCCTCTACGAGAACATCGGCCGGACGTTCGGTGATGCGCCCATCCTCCATTACCAGATCCCGATCGAGCGGGTCGCTGTCGACCTCGACAAGGCCTACCGCTCCTCGCTGCAGTACTACGTCCGCCACATGGAGAGCCAGCAGCATGTCTGCGCGCCGTACCAGGCGGGCATCAAGGCCTACGATAACTGGATCGGCGCCCTGGAACGGGGAAAGTTCCAGAGCGTCGGGCTGCTCTACAACCTGACCGTGTACGCCTCCGCCAAGTGGCAGGCGTCCCACTATATGCAGTTCCTGGCCGAGTCCTGGCGGGGGCTCCCGGCCCTGGCCGAAACGGCTGACCTCTTCGAGCGCATTGCGGGCGTGTACAAGCAGATGCTGGATGCGGCCGGTCACGACCTGCATCAGCCGCCGTTCATGTGGCCGGAAGTGACGCCTGATCAGGCGGCGGCCCTGCTGCCGCTGGTCCGGCAGGCCCGGGCTCTGGAAGTCGAAGCGGTCACGCTGGTGAAGGCCGCGCTGGCCTAGGCGGCAGCGCCGGCCTCGGGGCGGGCGCCGTGCCGGGGGTAACGTTTGAACCATGCCGAAAGTCAAGAAGCGGGAAGGGTAGCCCCTTCCCGCTTCTTGTTTACGAACATATGTTTTGGTGGTAAGCTATTAGCGGCACAATTGAAAGGAGTGAGACGATGAATAGCATCATCCGCAACGACATCAACGAGGAATATGCCTACTCCGGATATGTGGAAGCCGGCGATTTCATTTTCCTGAACTTCTGCGTCGGGAACGTGGGGCAATCGGTCGAAATGCAGGTCGAAGGCGCCCTCGACAACATGAGCGACCGGCTGAAGTTGGCCGGCCTCACGCTGGAGCACGTTGTCAAAGTGGACGTGCTCCTGAGGGATGTGTGGGAGATCCCCGTCATGGAGGCGGTCTTCAAGCGCCGCTTCCAGGGGAAGTATCCGGCCCGCAAGACGATCTCCACGGAGTTTGCCCATGTCGGCGGGCCCGAGGGACTGAAGGTGCAGATCGACGGGATCGCCTATCGGCCCCGGGTGTAGGCCTTCTTCCACCATACGAAGAACGTCGCGGCAGCAGCCAGGGCCGGCGGCAACCAGACATAGTCCCGCACGCTGACCCATAGCAGATAGGGATGCAGGCGAGCGTTGGTGGGAGCCAACTCCGGCCCCAAGTGCTGCACCCAGGAAGCGTCCGGTGGCTGCAGGCCAATGCACCAGACCCGGCCATACCGCTTGCCGGTCCATTTGAGTGCGAAAACCGCGGGCTTCGACTTCCAACTGCGGAAAAGGTCGGCTTCCCCGGGCGGCCCGAGTTCCACTTCTACGTACTTGGGCGCCGCCTTGCGCCAATAGTGGTCGATTTCCACGATCGCGTAGTCGCGCACGGCAATGACCCGCCCCTGGGCGATCACCTCGGCCTCCGGGAGGTAATCGAAGTCGATCGAGCAGGGCGGCGTCGCGGCGGCAAATCCCGGCCAACACAGCAGTGCGATGAGCCACAATAGGAGAATGATGCGTTGCACAGTGCTCCCCCCAAGCGGCATGACTTACACCACATGGACGGAGCGAGAGCGCACCGGGTTTCGTAGCGGAGTAGGCGCACGCTTACGCGCCGGTGCGAATCGTCCCCATTCAAATTCCCACAGCCGCAGACGGCATTCAAACGCGGACGATTCGCCCTCCCCACACCTATGCTTGACCCCGCCCGAAAGCCATTCTCGACATGGAACGGCCCTGAAAGAGATGATTCGACACAGCGCAAGGGCGTTCGGATGCCCATTTAACCGGTCGGTGACCTGAATCGTCCGCGTTTGAATGCTGGGAAATGAAGGCAGCCTTCGAAAAAGGATGATCGAGAATCTTCAGACCATGTCCGACGAGGTATCAGCCCCGCGTACAAAATCGCCGTCTCGTATGGCTTGATCATCTCCATCGGTCTCCCGCACGCCGCCCGATGAATTCGTCAACAGGCAGCGACTGAAAAGGGGCGGCGCAGCCTGGAGCAACCCGATCCATTTTGATACATACCGGAAGTGTTCAAATGCGACTCGACGAAGCTATGACGTACTCACGGAGGCGCCGCAACAAAGCTGGCGCCGCCAAACCAGGAGGGCCGTCTGCGGCGCTAAGCGTACAGACGGCCCCGTTGTCGTTAGTGGGCATCGATTACCTCAGTAGGCGGCGCTCGCACGCTCGGCCCGGTGCAACTGGCGCCTCCCGACCTACTTCATGCGCTCCACAATCTGCCGGGCGACGTGAACCCCGGCGGCCGACGCCTGCGCGAGCCCCCGGGTCAGGCCGGCGCCATCGCCGACGGCAAAGAGTCCTTGAATCTCGGTCTCAAACTGGCTGTTCATGCGGGGCCGGGCGCTGTAGAACTTGGCTTCCACACCGTAGAACAGCGTATGATCCGACGCGATGCCCGGCGTCACCCGGTCCAGCGCCTCCATCATCTCCACCAGCGACTTCATGGTATTGTACGGCAGGACCAGTCCGAGGTCGCCGGGAACGGCCTCTTTGAGCGTCGGCTCGATGAACCCTTCCTTGATGCGCCGCTCCGTCGAGCGGCGGCCCTTGCGGATGTCGCCGTACTTCTGCACGATGACCGAGCCGCTGGACAGATCGTTAGCGCGGCGGCTGATTTCCTTCGCATACTCAATGGGCTTATCGAACGGCTCCGTGAACTGGTGCGACACCAGCAGGGCAAAGTTCGTGTTGGTGCTGCCCAGGGCGGGATCCTTATAAGCATGGCCGTTTGCGGTCATGACGCCTGAATGGTTCTCCACCACCACATGACCGCTGGGGTTGGAGCAGAACGTCCGCACGCGGGTGCCGACAGATGAGTTGAAGATCAGCTTCGCTTCATAGAGATGCTCGTTGATCTCTTCCATGATTACATTCGACGTCTCGACGCGCACACCGATATCCACCTGGTTGTTGGACAAGGCGCAGCCGTGGCGCTTCAGGCTCCTGACCAGCCACTCCGAGCCGTCCCGCCCCGCCCCGATGACCACGAACGGCGCCCGAATCTCTTCGCCTTTCTTCAACCGGACGCCCACGACCCGACGGTCTTCAATGAGCAGTTCGTCTACGGTGGTCTTGAACCGGACTTCGACGTGCGGCGCCATCGTCTGATAGAGATTGCGCAGGATCTTTAGGTTCTCTTCGGTGCCCAGGTGGCGCACCCGGGCTTTCAGCAGCTTCAGGCCCGCGGCAGCAGCCCGCCGCTCAATCGATGCGACCGCCAGCGTGGTCGGGTCGGTCACGTCGGTGGTCGCGCCGTGCTCCAGGTTGACCCGGTCCACATATTCAATCAGCTCCAGGACTTTTGAAGGCGGGAGATAATCCTGCATCCAGCCGCCGAATTCCGTGGTCAGGTTGAACTTGCCGTCGCTGTATGCGCCGGCGCCGCCCCACCCGGATGTGATCGAGCAGGCGGGCAGGCAGCCCGCAAAGTCTTTCATGCGGCTGGGCGGCGGGCACTTTTCGACATTCTGCTCCAAAATGGGACAGCGCCGATGGCCGATGTCATGGCCCTTGTCGATCAGCAGCACTCGGAGCTTGGGGTTCAGCAGCGTAAGTTCGTACGCGGTGAAGATGCCGCTCGGTCCGGCCCCTACCACAATGACGTCGTATTGCATAGTTTACCCACCCCTTCATGGGGGTCTACATGACCCAAAGTGTCATGATACAACCATATTCGTTTGCTGGCAAGACTATGGAGTTCGCCGCCAGCCAAATCATTGGAGGGCGTTGCCATGAGACTATAAATAGTATATTCTTAACGTTAATAACTCAGTGCATGGGGGTATACAAGCAGTGTTGGCAGCGGTCGGTGATGTTCATCCGGCAAGCACGCTGATTGTCCAGCCGGACGCGCTTTGCCGCGAGGGCCTCTCGCGCATCATCCGGGAATACGGCGACCTGCAGCTGACGGCGGTGGCAGCCTCGGCGGCTGAAGCGCTCGGGCTTGTTCAGCTGCACCGGCCTGCGCTGATCCTCACCGAAGTCGATATACCCGCCGAAGATGGCCTTGGCTGGATCGCCACGCTGAGCAGCATGGCGCCTGCCCCCAGGGTGATCGTCCTGAGCCGCCAGGGCGGGCACGCCTACGTGCTCGCCGCCATCGCCGAGGGCGCCCGGGGGTACTTGCTGCGCAACTCCTCCCCCGCCGAGCTGCGTGAGGCGATCCGGCGGGTGCTGGCCGGTCAACTGTACGTCCACCCCTCGCTGGCGGGCCGCCTGATTGAGCACCGGCTGGGGCCGGAACGCTCCCTGGACCTCACCGAGCGTGAGTGCGCCGTCCTGATTCGCCTGGCCCACGGCTCCACCAACGACGAGATCGCCCGGGCCCTCTTCATCAGCGAAAAGACCGTGCGCAACACCCTGAGCCGCCTCTTCCAGAAGCTGAACGTCCACAACCGCACGGCCGCCGTGGCCGCAGGCCGCTACCTTGGCTATTTGTAACCAGCACTCCCCCACCGCCCGCCGGACACGGCCGGGCGGTTTTTCGCGGTCATGTCCCCGACAATCGGGACATTCCGCCCAGCCGATGGGGACAACCGGTCCAAGGAAGTTCCGGCGCGCACTTGAATGGTAGCTGGAAGAACCATGTAAACCAAGGGGAGGGGTTTTCACTGAAACCTGCTGAAGTAGCCGCCACGGTAGATGCCCGCGGCCTGAGCTGCCCTATGCCGGTCGTCAAGGCCGCCAAAGGCATTCAAGCCATCGGTGACGGCGCGATCTTGGAGATTCTGGCCACCGACAAGGGATCCTGCAAGGACATTCCCGCCTGGTGCCGCACCCGCAATTTGACCCTGCTCTATACAGACGAGGCTGACGGTTACTTCCGGTTCTACGTGCGCAAGGGGTGATGCTTCGTGCATGCTGACAGCCCCGTCAAGTGGGGCAAGGTGATCGACGACCGCAAGTGCATCGGCTGCCATGCCTGCACGACCGCCTGCAAAATGGAGCACCAGGTGCCGCTTGGCGTGACCCGCACGTACGTCAAGCAGGTGGACGTGGGGGTCTACCCGAATGTCAGCCGGCACTTTCAGGTGACCCGCTGCAACCAGTGTGAGAACCCGCCGTGCGTGGAGATCTGTCCGGTGTCGGCCATGTTCCAGCGCCAGGACGGCATTGTCGACTTCGAGCGGGACGTCTGCATCGGGTGCAAGGCGTGCATGGCCGCCTGCCCGTACGATGCGATCTATATCGACCCGCAGAGCCACAGCGCCGAGAAGTGCAACTTCTGCGCCCACCGCATTGACCAGGGGCTGGAGCCCGCCTGCGTCATCGTCTGCCCCGAGCGGGCGCTGATTGTGGGCGACCTGAACGACCCCGAAAGCGAAGTCAGCTCCCTGCTGGCCCGGGAGAAAGTCGATGTGCGGCGCCCGGAGAAAGGCACCAACCCCAAGGTCATGTACATCGAGGCGAGCCAGTACACGCTGGTGCCGGGGATGGCCGCCGTGCCCGAAACGCACGCCTACAGCCAGCAGAAGGAAGGCTACCCCCGGGAGGTCAACCTGCTGCAGCAGCTGCTGGCCGAATCGGGCATGGCCTCCAGCGGAGTCAAGGGGCAGGCCCCCGGCGGCAGCGCCGCGGCGGCAATCCTTGCGTACGATGTGCCCCACAGGGCGCCCTGGGACTGGCGGGTCAGCGCGTACACCTGGACCAAGTCCCTGGCTGCGGGCTTCTACCTGCTGGCAGCCCTGCTTCCCGGGGCCGGCGCCTGGGCGCTGCAGGCGAACTTCGCCGCCGGCGTCTTCCTGGCCCTGACGGGCCTGCTGCTCATCGCAGACCTGAAGCACCCGGGGCGGTTCCTCAGCCTCTTCCGGCGCCCCCAGTGGCGCTCGTGGCTGGCCCGGGGCGCTCTCATCATCACAGGATTCGGTGCGGTCTTGGGTGTCGATGTGATCAGCCGCCTGGCGGGCATGCCTGCCATAGGCAGCGCACTTCGGATGGCCGGCGTTCCCCTCGCCGTCCTGACTGCCGTCTACACAGCGTTTCTGTTCGCGCAGGCCCGGGGGCGCGATCTCTGGCAGAACCCGGCCCTGCCCCTGCACCTGCTGACGCAGGCCGTCATGGCGGGCGCCGCCGGGCTGCTGCTGATGGGTCCGCTGCTCCCCGGCGGCGGAGCGGGCACCGTGACCTGGGTGCTGGCCGGGGCCATCGCCCTGCACCTCGCCCTCGTGCTGAGCGAAATTCTCCTGCCGCACCCGACCCGGGACGCCGGACGGGCCGCCCGCCAGATGACCGCGGGAGCCTGGCGCGGGGTTTACTGGGGCGCAGCGGGCGCCCATGTCGCCGGCGCCCTGGTCACCTTTGCGGTCGCCCCGTGGGCGGGGGCAGCGTTGGCCCTGGCCGGGCTGCTGGCCTACGAGCACGCGTACGTCCAGGCGGGGCAGTCGGTGCCCCAGAGCTGAAGCAAGGGAGGAAGGGTGCAAATTGATTACCATACCTGCGCTGCACGCGGCCGATTTCGCCACCGCCCTCGCCGCCGGGGCGATTCCGCTCGACTTGCGGCTTCCCGCCCACTTCGTTCGCGAGCATATTGCCGGGGCAATCAATGTACAGTTCGGCAAGGACAATTCAGCCTTCTTCCTGCCCCGCGAGCAGAGTTACGTGATCGTCACGGAGCCGGAGACAGCCGTTCCACAACTGGCTGCCGCCGGCCTGGACGTGCAAGGCTTTCTTGAAGGCGGAATGAAGGCCTGGCTCGCAGCAGGACAGGCTGTAGCGGAGATCGAGGCCGTCATGGTTTCTGAGCTTCAGGCCTGCCTGACTGCCGGCCATACCGTCCCTGTGCTGGATGTGCGAGAGGCGCACGAATTTGCTGCCGGGCACATCGCCGGGGCCGTCAGCCTGCCCCTCGGCGAAATCCGGCGGCCGGCCGCCGCACTCGACCTGACCCGGCCCTGGCTGGTTATCTGCAGCGACGAGGGACGGGCAAGCACGGCAGTCTCCCTGCTGCGCCGCCTGGGCTGTCAGCAGGCCGCGCTGGTGCTCGGCGGCATTGCCGCCTGGACCGCGGCCGGGTTCCCGTTGGAAAGGGTGGCATGACGATGAAAGAGCGTGATTTTCCGGGCTTCGGCAAGCTGTCCACCCACCCGCCGAAGGAGCGGTGGGAGAGTTGGACGGAGTTGGACCCGCGTTCCTGGCCCCGCAAAGTGGAGCGCAACTACACGCTGGTGCCGACAGTCTGCTTCAACTGCGAAGCTGCCTGCGGTCTGCTGGCGTATGTCAACAAGGAGACCGGGAAGATCGACAAACTGGAGGGGCTCCCCACTCACCCCGCCAGCCGCGGCCGGAACTGCCCAAAGGGCCCGGCCACCGTGACGCAGGTAACCAACCCCGACCGCATCCTCTACCCCTTGCGCCGCAAGGGGCCGCGGGGCGCCGGGCAGTGGGAGCGGGTCAGCTGGGACGAAGCCCTGGATGACATCGCGCAGAAAATCCGGGCAGCCCTCCTGGCGGAGAAGCGTGACCGGGTGGTCTACCACGTCGGGCGCCACGGCGAGGACGGCTTCGCCGAGCGGGTGCTGATGGCCTGGGGCGTCGACGGGCACAACTCGCACACCAACGTCTGCTCCGCCGCCGCCCGCACCGGCTACAGCCTCTGGATGGGCTTCGACCGACCCATGCCCGACCATGCGGAAGCGAAGTTCATTCTGCTCATGTCCAGCCACCTCGAAGGCGGCCATTACTTCAACCCCCACGCCCAGCGCATCATCGAAGCCAAAATGAAGGGGACCAAGCTGGCGGTCATTGACACCCGGCTCTCCAACACGGCCTCCCGCGCGGACTGGTGGCTCTCGCCGTGGCCCGGCACCGAAGCCGGGATGCTCCTGGCCATCGCCCGGGAGCTGATTGCCCGGGGCGCCATCAACCGGGAGTTCCTGCGCCGCTGGGTCAACTGGGAGGAGTTCATGGCCGACCAGGGCTATCTCACGGCACTGGTGCAGCAGGGCTTCCTGCCCTCCCTCCCCCCTGACGGCAGCTTCGACGCGTTCCTCTGGTGCCTGCGCCACATCTACGACGGCTACACGCCGCAGTGGGCGGCGGCGGAGTGCGGCATTGACGGTCAGGTCATCGGCGAACTGGCCACGGAGATCGAACGCGCCGGAACTAGCTGGGCGAGCCACATCTGGCGCAGTGCAGCCCAGGGCCACCGGGGCGGCTGGATGGTCGCCCGGGCGCTCTTCTTCCTGCACGTGCTGACCGGAGCCGTCGGGGTGCCGGGCTCCTGCCTGCCCGCCGGCTACAGCAAGTTCGTGCCCAAGCCCATGTCGATGCCGGAGCACCCGGCGGTCTGGAACGAGGCGCACTGGCCGAAGGAGTATCCGCTGGCGCACTTCGAGATGTCCTTCCTGCTGCCCCAGCTGATGGAGCAGCAGGATCATCGGGTCGACGTCTACTTCACCCGGGTATACAACCCCGTCTGGACCAACCCCGACGGCGCCACCTGGATCGAACTGCTGACGGAGACCGACCGCATTGGCTGCCATGTGGCGCTGACGCCCACCTGGAGCGAAACGGCACAGTATGCCGACTACGTGCTGCCCATGGGGCTGGGCGCCGAGCGGCACGACCTGCACTCGTTCGAGACGCACGCTGCCCAGTGGATTGGCTGGCGCCAGCCCGTACAGAAGGTGGCCGCCGAGCGGGCAGGCCGGTCGCCCGGCCTGACCCGTGACACCAACCCTGGCGAGGTCTGGGAAGAAGTCGAAATGTGGATCGACCTCTCCTGGCGCATCGACCCGGACGGCGCCCTGGGTATTCGCAAGCATTTCGAGTCGCCCTACCGCCCCGGCGAGAAAGTGACCACCGACGAATACTACGGCTGGATCTTCGAGCACTCGGTGCCCGGCCTGGCCGGCACCGCCGATGCCGAAGGGCTGACGCCGCTGCAGTATATGAAGAAGTACGCATCCTACGAGATCACCCGGAACGTTTATGCCGAGTACGAACGGCCGTTGCCGCCGGAAGTGGCTGCCGCATCGGTGATGACGGACGGCGCCCTCTGGGCGGCGAAGGCGCCGCCCAAGACCAACCTACGCCCCACTCCCGGTCCGTTCAAGGGCAGCGAGGGCTTGGTCCGCACGGGCATCCTCGTCGACGGCGAGGCGAAGACCGGCTTCCCCACACCCTCGGGCCGCCTGGAGTTCTTCAGCACGGTGCTGTGTGACTGGCGCTGGCCCGAGTACGCCATTCCTGTCTATCCCCGTACAGCATCTGAGCGGGAGGCGATGGTCCACATCACTTCGCAGGTGCATCATGTTGCGGTGGACAACGCCAGGCAGGAGTATGTCCTGCTGCCCACATTCCGCCTGCCCACGCTGATCCACACCCGGAGCAACGGCGCCAAGTGGCTCTACGAAATCTCCCACGTCAATCCCATTTGGGTCAACCCCGTGGATGCCGCCAAGCTCCGCATCAAGACCGGCGACCTGCTGAAAGTGGAGACGGAGATCGGCCACTTCGTTGACCGGGTCTGGGTAACGGAGGGGATCCGGCCCGGCGTCATTGCCTGCTCCCACCACCTCGGGCGCTGGCGCCTGCACGAAGACCACGGCTCCGACCGGTGGAACTCTTCGGTGGTCCGGCTGCAGAAGCAGGGTTCGACCTGGCGCATGGCGCAGGTCAAAGGCCCGGGGCCGTTCGCCTCGTCCGACCCCGACTCCTCCCGCATCTGGTGGGATGAAGGCGGCGTCCATCAGAATCTCACTTTCCCCGTGCAGCCCGACCCCATCAGCGGGGCACACTGCTGGCACCAGAAAGTGCGGCTCTCCGTACCCGGCCCCGACGAGGCCTACGCCGAGTGCGTGGTGGACACAGCCAAGTCCCGGGAGGTCTTCCGGCGGTGGCTGAAGCTGACCCGCCCCGCCCCCGGGCCGGACGGCACCCGGCGCCCTTATTGGATGCTGCGGCCCCTCAAGCCCCAGCCCGCCGCCTACCGCTTCCCTGAGGAGGGGAAGCGATGATCCTCGCCCTGTTGGTGGGCGCCGGCCTCGCCGTCGGCATGGTCGGGAGCCTCGTGGGCGTCGGCGGCGGCTTCATCGTCGTGCCCCTTTTAGTACTGGGCCTCGGGGTGGCGCCACGGGTCGCCGCGGGCACTTCGCTGCTCATGGTAACCGCGAACGCCCTGGTGGGCGCCCTGGCCCACGCCCGCCGGGGCCGGGTGGACTGGCTGGGCGCCATCTTCCTCACCGCCTGCGCGTACCCGGGCTCGTTTCTGGGCGCCTGGCTGGGCAGCCGCCTGGAGGCAGCGCTCTTCAACCTGATCTTCGGCGCCCTGCTGATCGGTCTCGGCCTCTTCATGGCCTATCGCACGTACCGGGACGGTGGGAGGGAGGCCGCGTCGCTCGAACCGCGCCGGCGGGGCCCCTTTCTCTGGGAACGAAACCTGACGCTGGAGGACGGCGTTCCTTACCGGTTCAGTTTCTCCGTGCCCCTCGCCGCAGCCGTGACCTTCTGCATTGCCGTGCTCGGCGGCATGCTCGGCATTGGCGGCGGGCCGATTCTGGTGCCGTTCCTGACCTTCGGCCTGGGCTATCCGATCCACGCGGCGGTGGCCACTTCACAGCTAAACATCGCATTCACATCGGCCGGGTCGGCGGCCATGTACGTTCACGGCGGCCACTTCCTGCCGGCGCACGCGGCGGCCCTGATTGCCGGCGTCCTGGCAGGGGCGCCCGTCGGGGCGTGGCTGTCGGGCCGGACCCGGGCCCGCAATCTGGCGTTCATCATGTCGGGGCTCCTGCTCTTGCTGGGGCTGAAGCTGACCCTGTGAGGCGCACAAAAGACTCCCGTGCGCTGCCGGCGCACGGGAGTCATCATTCAGTCGCTGCTGTCGCTGCCGCTGTGGTCGCTCCATGAGCCGCAGCACTCGCCAGGAGCTTCAGGCCGAGCAGAACCGCGGCCAGGAAGAGCGCAATCACCACGGCCCAGAAGTTCAGACACAGCCAGGGAACGACCAGAGTCAGGAAGAGATAGATCAGAACCGCGAGTACGAGGAACTTCAGGAGACCCCGCTGCCAATACGGCACGTTTTCTCCCCCCTTCGTTCCATTGCTATGCAACGGAAAGCAAGAGGGACACGCACCTACACGAGCTTCTTGCGCAGCCAGCCCGAGCCCACGTCGATGATGGTGACCACCACGATGATGCCGAGCAGGATGATGCCCACCCGGTCCCAGACCCGCTGCTGGATCGCGAAGATCAGGTCCGTGCCGATGCCGCCGGCGCCGACGATACCGAGGATCGTCGCCGCGCGGGAGTTGATCTCAAAGCGGTACAGGGCGTAGCTGGAGAACTCAGGCAGCACCTGGGGAATCACGCCGAACCAGATCTGCTGGATCCGGTTGGCGCCGACGGAGAGCATTGCCTCGGTCGGCCCCCGGTCGATCGCCTCGACCGACTCGGCGTAGAGCTTGCCAATCATGCCGATGGAGTGGATGCCCATCGCCATAATGCCGGCGAGCGGGCCGGGGCCCACGCCTTTGATGAAGATAATCGCCAGGATGATCTCCGGGAACGCCCGGATGGCATTGAGCAGAAACTTGCCGAAGTAGGAGAACTTCTTGCCCATATTGCGGGCGGCCAGGAAGCCGAAGGGAACGGCCAGAACCGAGGCCAGCAGCGTGCCCAGCAGGGCCATCTGGACCGTCTCCAGCAGCTTGAGCGCCAGGCTGGGCGTGTAGGCCCAGTCAGGGTGGAACATCAAATCCAGGATCCTCACGCTCTGCGGGATCGTCTGCCGCCAGTCCAGCGTATACGTCTTGAGGCCGGCCCCGGCCCAATAGAGAACGGCCAGCACCACCAGTGTAAAGAACCCGGGAGCCCACCGGCGCCACCAGGGCAGCGGCGCCAGTCCAACGTTGCGCGCCGCTGTCATATTAACCGCTCCCTCACTTTCGTGCTGATAAAGTCCATCGCCCACACGATCACCAACATCACAACGACGATGGCGCCGACGTTGCGGTAGCGCATGTACGTCAGTTCCGTGTTGAAGAGCACGCCGATGCCGCCGGCGCCGACCAGGCCCAGAATCGTCGAGGCGCGCACGTCAATTTCCAGGACGTAGAGCGCGTAGGCAAGGAACTGCGGCAGCACCTGCGGAACGACGCCGTAGCGGATTTGCTGAAACCGGTTGGCCCCGCAGGCCTGCATCGCTTCCAGGGGGCCGGGGTCGATGGTCTCGACCGATTCCGAGAGCAACTTGGCGTTCAGGCCAAAGGAGAAGATGCCGAGGGCGATGACGCCCGGCAGGGCCCCGGCGCCCAGGGCACCGGCGAGCAGGGCCGCCCAGACCAGATCCGGCACCGTGCGGATCAGGTTCAGCATGATGCGGACAGTCCAGTAGACGATCTTGCTTCTGACCAGGTTGCGGGCCGCGAGCAGGCTGAACGGAACAGCCAGGAGCGCACCAAAGAACGCGCCCAGGATTGCCATGCGGAAGGTGTCGAGCAAGGGGTCCTTGATCTCGTTGAGGTACTCCACCTGACTGGTCAGGTAATGCGGGACGTAGACATACAAGACCTTGCCGTCTTCGCAGACCGCCTTGACTTTTGCGGGGTCGGGCTTGGCGATGGGATCATCGTCGCCCCAGGCGGTGTTTGCGTCTTTACAGGTCTGCACCCGGTGGAACGGGCCGAGGCGGATCACCAGATCGCCCATGGCTTTCCAGGTGTCGCCGCTGGTAAACTGCCCGGGGGCAATCCGCAAGCTGCTGGAGCACCAGGCGTACACCAGCACCAGCGCCAGAATCGTCACGGCGGACTTCAGCCAGCCCATGCGGGCCAGTTTTTCTTTCGGGCCGCTGTCAGGAGGCGTCATCATGCTCCCTCCCGAACGGCGCCGGCCCGGGTATCCTCAGGCCGGATCTTGCGGCCGTATATCTCCTCGAAGGTCTGCTCGGTCACATCTTTGGCCGGGCCGTCGAAGACGATGTCGCCCGCCCGCATGCCGATGATGCGGTCGGCGTATTCCTGTGCCATATCGATAAAGTGCAGGTTGACGAACGTGGTGATCTTGTCCTCGCGGTTAATCCGCTTCAGGTCCCGCAGGACGGAATGGGACGTGGGCGGGTCGAGCGAGGCGACGGGCTCGTCGGCCAGCATGATCTTCGGCTTCTGGCAGAGCGCCCGCGCGATGGAGACGCGCTGCTGCTGGCCGCCGGAGAGGGCATCTGCCCGGTTGTACAGCTTTTCGGGAATGCCGACGCGCTCGAGGCAGCGCTTGGCCAGTTCGATATCATCATGCGACCACATGCCCAGCAGGCTCCGCATGGTGCCCGTATGGCCGAGGCGGCCAGCCAGCACGTTCTGGAGCACGGAGGAGCGCTTGACGAGGTTGAACGACTGGAAGATCATGCCCACCTGCGTACGCCAGCGGCGGAGTTCGGCGTCGCTCATTTTGGTCACGTCCTGGCCAAAGGCCAGCAGCTGACCGGCAGTGGGCTCCACGAGCCGGTTGATGCAGCGAATCAGCGTCGATTTGCCGGCGCCGGACAAGCCAACGATCACGATGAATTCGCCTTCGTTGACCGTCAGGTTCACGTTCTTGAGCGCCTTCGTCCCGTCGGGGAACGTCTTGGCGATGTTTTTGAACTGAAGCACAGGTTCACGCCCCTCCCGATGAGTGCGCCCCGTGACCCTGCAGTCACGGGGCGCCTGTGCTCGGTGACTAGTCTAGTGCGGCGCCGCACAGCGGCGAGGCCGCACGGCACCCGTAAATGGCGCGTCAGCGCCGAGAAGGTCTAGTGCGGCGCCGCACAGCGGCGGGGCCGCACGGCACCCGTAAATGGTGCGTCAGCGCCGAGAAGGTCTAGTGCGGCGCCGCACAGCGGCGGGGCCGCACGGCACCCGTAAATGGTGCGTCAGCGCCGAGAAGGTCTAGTGCGGCGCCGCACAGCGGCGAGGCCGCACGGCACCCGTAAATGGCGCGTCAGCGCCGAGAAGGTCTAGTGCGGCGCCGCACAGCGGCGGGGCCGCACGGCACCCGTAAATGGTGCGTCAGCGCCGAGAAGGGGACCGATTACTTCTTGGTCTTGGACAGCTCGCCCTTGATGTCGACGCCCATGTTCTTGGCCATGTCGCGCACGACGTTGTAGTCGGCGTCGTTGCCCTCGACCAGGCCGTCGATGGTGTAGAGGTCCTTCAGGACCTTCTTGCCTTCTTCGGTCTGGGAGAAGTCAAGCAGCGCCTTCTTGATCTGGTCGACGAAGTCGGCGGGCAGGTCCTTGCGGACGGAGACGGTGTCGTTGGGGATGGGGTTGGTGTAGGCGACGGGGATCAGCTTCGTCTTGACGTCGGGCAGTTCCTTAAGGAGGTTGTCGCGCACGTCTTCAAACGTCCAGCTGGCGTCGGCACCCTTGTTGTAGACGAGCTTGGCGGCAGCGTCATGCTGGCCGGCCTGGATGACGTCGGTGAAGAACTTGCCTTTTTCGATGTCGACGCCGGCGCCCTTCATGAAGGAAGCGGGGAAGAGGTAGCCGGAGGTGGAAGCGGCGTCAACGAAGGCCAGCTTCTTGCCCTTGAGGGCGTTGAAAGTGGCGGCGCACTTGGGGTCTTTCGCCAGGTCGCAGACGGGGATGTTGTCTTCCGCCCGGACGGTCAGCTGCGCCCGGTACGTCGCGCTGCCCTTGCGGACGGACTTCAGGAGAACCTTGGCGCCGTAGTCGCCGCTGGCCATCACATAGCCCAGGGGGTTGAGCCAGCCGACGTCGACCTTGCCGGAGCCCATCGCTTCAATAACGCCGACGAAGTTGGTGCCGACGAACGTCTTTACAGGCATGCCGAGGGCCTTGGAGAGATAATCTTCCATGGGCTTGACCTTGGACTCGATGCCGGCGGCATCCTGTGACGGCACGAAGCCGACGGTCAGGAGGTCAGGCTTCTTCGGGGTGGGGGCGGCAGGAGCGGGAGCGGGAGCGGCTGCTTTCTGTTCCGTGGCCGGGGCAGCGGGTTTCTCGGTCTTCGCACCGCCGCAGCCTGCGAGCAGGGCCAGGGAAAGGGACAGGGCCACCGTGAGAGCCATCAAGCGCTTCATGTGTGACGTACCTCCTGCGATCTCTGTGTGTACCCTTCGGGTGCCAGTCCAGTTGTTTCGGTAAGTAACACCAGACCAAAATTTCGCTATGCGAGCGACATTCCCTGCTGATTTTCATCCCATTTCGCGCGATCAAGACCGCACCTTTTTGATCCGTGATCGTATATGCATATAGAAAGCCGGGCGAAGGCTTTGCACTCCGTGTTACATAGAGACTTTGCGTTAGGAAAGGATGGATGCCGCTTTGTCTGGGGAGCGGGAGGTTTTCGATATCATCATCGTGGGGGCTGGTCCGACGGGGTTGTTCGGCGTCTTCTATGCGGGCATGCGGGGCATGAAAACCAAGGTGATCGAAGCGTTGCCGGATGTCGGAGGGCAGTTGGCGGCGCTCTATCCGGAGAAAGAGATCTTCGATGTGGCGGGTTTCCCGAGGGTCGGGGCCAAAAAGCTGGTAGAGCTGTGCAAGGAGCAGGCTGACCACGCCAATCCGGAGGCGGTCTACGCCCTCGGTCAGCGGGTTGAAGCGCTGAACCGGCTGGATGACGGGACGATCGAACTGACCACGCACACCGGGCAGCGCCACTTTGGTCGCTGCGTGCTGATTACGGCCGGCATCGGGGCGTTCGAGCCGAATCGGGTTCCGAATGAATCGGTCCGGGCGTACGAGCAGAAGGGTGTGTTCTATAGCGTGGTCAACCTGCCGCAGTTCGCAGGCAAGGACGCCCTGGTGGTGGGCGGCGGCGACTCGGCGGTCGACTACGCCCTGATGCTGGAGCCCATCGCCCGGTCGGTTACGCTCATTCACCGGCGGGACGGGTTCCGTGCCCACGAAGAGAGCCTGAGAAAACTGGCCGGGTCCAAAGTACACGTACAGACCTTCTATGAACTGCGGTCCATCAGCGGCGACGGCAGTTGGGTAAACGAAGCGGTCATCTTCGACAACCGCACGGGCGAGGAGACGCACCTGCACGTGGATTATGTGATTCTGGGCACGGGGTTCAAGGCATCGCTGGGTCATATGCTGGACTGGGGACTGGCCATCGAACACAAGAAGCAGATCGTCACCAATTCCAAAGGCGAGACGAACATTCCCGGCGTATACGCCGCCGGCGACGTGGCCTGGTACCCGGGCAAACTGCGTCTGATCGCCACCGGTTTCGGCGAGGCAGCCACGGCCGTCAACAACGCCAAAGCGTTCATCGACCCCGGCTCGGCCGCCTTCCCGGGCCACTCCTCCGAAGTGAGCCACAAGTAGTCTGTAAGACGCGATCCTGACACGCGGTGGACAAAGGCCCCGGGGTCGGGCATAATGAGGTCACGAGACCGCAAACCCGGGGGTGGATCCAAATGCATCAACGCCTGCAGCATGTGCAGTGGCTCTTTTTGGACCCCTCGGTGCTGCTCAACGAGAACGATACGGAAAAGGAAGCGCGGCGCCTCGCCGCGGCGGCGCTCGCCCGGCGGGGGAGCCCCGTGGACCTGGAGCGGGTTGAACGCGCCTGGATGCAGGCCATCGCATCGCCCAGGCCCGTCCATCCGCTGGTCGGGGCGATTCAACTGCTGGCACCGGACCCCGCATCGGCGGTTACGATTCTGGATGAAGTCAGCCGGTCGCTCCGCAGCCTCGACACGCTTTACTCCGGCCTGCAGCTGGCCCTGAACAGCCTGGGCCGGCAGGTGAAGCTGGGCGTCATCGGACCGTACCGGCTGCCCGGCACACGCGCCCGGCTGGAGAAGTTCCACCTCTCCTTCCCGGTGGTCGCCCTCAGCGACGAGCAAAACCTGTCCCACAAGCTGGACCTGAGCGGGCGCCCTGACCCGGCACTCTTCACATGGGCCCTGCGCAAGGCGGGCTGCCCCGCCTCGCTGGCGGCCTTCGCCAGCGACCGGGTCGATCTCGGGCTGGCCCCTGCGAAGACGGCGGGCATGACCACGGTCTGGGTCCGGGTGACGAACTACAAGCTGCGCTACCCCCGCAATTCGGCAGAGACGCCGGACCTCACGGCCAACACGCTTGGCGAGCTGGCATAGGCAACGACATCAGTAAGGCAGCAACCGCGTGGGTTGCTGCCTTTTGCGTCACTTCGCCGCCGTTCCCCGATTAGGCAGGAGCCGGCACCGTTCATGCTCGGCGGCCGCCGGCCAGCAGGAAGGCCGTCAGGGCAACGGAGAGGGTCACCAGAATCAGGCCGACCCGATGCGTGAGCAACATGGCCGCCTGGGCCGGCTTTCCGATGCTCAGTAACGCTCCGGAAACGAACATGACAAGAAAGAGCAGCGCAGTGACGACTACGGCCACCACAGTCAATGACCTGAGAGCACCGCCTGTGCGCACGTGGTAGACCGTGACTGCGGCAGCGATCACTGTCCCCAGGGCAATCAGTTTGTGTACCGTGAAGATCGCCCCGTTGTACGGCTTCCCGGCATAGCCCAGCCAGATACCCGACAGCAAACCAAGGACCAGCAACAGACCTGTCAGCATCATTCTTGATGCGATTGCACTCACGTCAGCAACGCCTCCACCCGGTGTGATGGCTCGGCACAGCCGAGCCCAACCAATATTCTAGCGGAGAGCCCGACCGGGTTCAGTACCCGAAAGTGTGATTTGTACGGGGCAGTATTCAGACCGCGGCTCACTCACAAGAGTGATTCGCCGTTCAGCAGCCCCGCCTGGCGGGCGCGGGCGACCGCCTGCGTCCGGTTGGCGGCCCCGAGTTTGGCAAAGATGTTGCTGACGTGCTTCTTCACCGTGTTGAGGGAGAGGAACAGCCGATCCGCCATCGCTTGATTGGAGCAGCCCGCCGCAAGGAGGGACAGGATCTCCAACTCCCGGCGGCTCAGGGCTTCGGCCGGTGCACCGCGGGGGGCGGCCTCAGAGGGGAGTGCAGCCAGGATCTTCCGGACGTAGCCCGGCGACACTTGCCCAAGTTGGTTCCGGTTGATCAGGACCCCCAGCGGTTCGGCGAGGGCGGCTCCTTCGTGGACGAACGAGCCTGTGAAACCTTCCGGCTCCGCCAATTCCAGGGCGGCGCGGCACACGGCCAGGCTGGCTTCCCCCTCCCCCCTTACGGCCAAGACCTGTGCGCGGATCAGCAGAGCACGCAGGGCGATCGGTACGAGGCGGGCGTCAAGCGCCCGGCTCACCAGACGGTCGCTGAGCTCGAGGGCGCACAGCGCCGCAGCTTGCTCGTGCCGGGTCCGGGCCCGATGCAGCAGGGTTCGCAGGGCGCTGTTGTACAGCAGCCCGTCCTCGTAGCTGATGTTGTGGCCAATCGGAAGGTCGAACCATCGCCCTTCGAGCACCGATTCGGCAGCGGTGAGGCGGTCCCGGGCCAGTTCGATGCAGACCTGCTCGGAGATCACTTCGGATCTGACCCAGGCAGGTGCGCCGGACTGCATGAGGCTGACGGCCGTATCAACCTCCCGGCGGGCAGCTTCCAGGTCGCCTTCCGCGCGATGCAGGCGCGCCAGGACGGCCCGGCCATAGATCTCGCCGTCCGGATAGCCGCCCAGTCTGGCCAGCCGGACGGCGCGGTCAAGGTACCGGCGGGCCTGGCCGACCTGCAGCCACTCGCAGCAGACCTGCCCCCGTGCGCCATACAGGACCGAGCCCATGGGTGGTGGCGACCCGGCCGCGTCCAGCCGTGCGGTTACCTGGGAGGCAGCTTCCACCGCGAGGTGGTACTGGCCGTACCGGAGGGCGATCTGCGTGAGTATGGAGACCCCCAGCAACTCCGCGCCAAAGCTCCCCATTGCCCGACCGCCCCAGGCGGCCTTCTGGCAGACCGCCACCGCTTCGGCAAACTTGCCCGACAGCATGTAGGCGGCAGCGATCCCGTTATAGGCAAGGCTGCGCACATAGCCGTCGCCCTCCGGCGCCAGTTCCAGCGCCCGGGCCGCCAGGTCCTGTCCCCCAGGCGCATCTCCCTGCCCGATGAGCAGGTAGGACTGGAGCGCTAACCACTCCGCACGCAGGGCCAGATCCCCCGTCTCCGCTCCGGCCCGGGAGAAGGCGCCGTGCAGCCGCTCCAGGTATGGTTCCGCCCGGACGAAGGTGCCGCGCATCAGGTGCATCCAGGCGAATGCCAGGTTGGCCCTGGGGCTGCGCAGCCGCATCTCTGCCGGGATGGCATCGAGCCATTCCTCCACGGTTTTCGCGTACCCCTGGACGATCATGCCAGTCGCGCAGCGCTCGAGCTGTTGGACGGCCAGCCCGTAATCCTTCGCGTCGAGTGCGTGGCGAACGGCCTCGCCCGGCATGCCCGCCTGGTCGAACCAACGGCTCGCCCGCCGGTGGAGTTCCGCTTCCTGCTCCTTCCCGTGGGCGTTCCGGGCGCTGCGAAGCAGGTCGGCAAACAGGTGGTGATAGCGATACCAGCATTGTTCATCATCCAGCGGGATTATGAACAGGTTGGTATGGTACAGGCGCTCCAGCATGGCAGTGCCGTCCGTGCGCCCGGTGACGGCGTCGCACAGCGGTCCGCTCAGACGGTTCAGGACCGCAGTCTGCAGCAGGAACTCCTGAACTTCCGGCGGCTGCAGGCTGAGCACTTCTTCCGTAAGGTAGCTCATGATGTGCCGGTGGCTCCCGCTCAGCCCGGCTACAAAACCGGACGGGTCACGCCGGTCGCGCATGGAGAGGCCGGCCAGCTGCAGCCCGGCGATCCAGCCCTCGGTCTTCTCTTCGAGCGCACTGATGTCCGCCGGCGACAGGCTGAGTCCCATCACGTTGCCCAGGAACACGTCGGCCTCGTCGCGGGTAAAGCGCAGGTCTGCCGCACGGATCTCGGTGATCTGGTTGTTGGCCCGCAGGCGGGCCAGCGGCAGCGGGGGGTCCTCGCGCGTCAGCAGGGCGAGGTGCATGTTGCCGGGCTGGTTGGCGATCAGATGTGACAGGGCTGCCTGGATGGTGCGGTCCCGGATCACGTGCAAATCGTCGAGCACCAACAGAAACCGGATCCCGACTGCCACGATATCGTTGACCAGGCTGGCACTGATGATCTCGGCGGGGGGAAGCTGCCCTGCGTTCAGGACGCCTGCGACTTCCCGGCCCAGCGTGCCGTCCACGTGCTGCAAGGCGGCGACCAGGTATGCATAAAAGCGCGCCGGATCATCGTCGGACCGGTCCAGGGCCAGCCAGGCGGCGGGCAAATCCAGGCCGCCGGCCCACTGGGCCGCACACGTGGATTTTCCGAACCCCGCCGGCGCAGAGATAAGCGTCAGTTGCCGTCCCATCATCAGTCCCTCGTCCAGACGCTGGAGCAACAGGGGGCGGGCGACCCGTTTGAAAGGGATTGCTGGACGGCGAAGTTTCGTTGCAAGCATGGCACCATCACGTCCTGTCTGATCACAGATCCTCCGTCAGCGGTCTGAAGTCCTACTATTCAGCCCGCTCGTCTACTTTCCCTATCGGTTGTTACCCGGATTTGTGCCGGCGGCAGAATCGAAAAGGCAGCGACCTTCCCGGTCGCTGCCCCCCTTTTTCTGCTGCTACAGGTACTGGACGAGGGCCGCCAGCGTTTCGGCCTGTTCCGGCGTCAACGTCTCGCTGTCACGGCCGGTCCGGGCTGCGAGCGCCTCCAGGAACGCCTGGATCTGCCCGGCCTTCGTGTTGCTGTCGTTCCCAGCCTTTTCGGCCGCCCGGAGCATGGCGCAGAGCGGTTCGGCCTGGACGCCGCTCCCGGCGAAGGCCGTGGTCAGGGTACACAGGCTCTCGGCGGTAACGTCGACGGTGAAAGAGACGGAAGCGCCGCCCTGGTTGCCCGCCCGGTCCGTGGCCGCGGCGCTGTGCTGGTGGCGGCCCGGGGTGAAGGCGTAAGCCGGCCCGACAATATCGGCGCAGGTGGACGTGGCGATCCCGGACAGATCGTCCCCGGCCGTACAGCGGATATCGATGGTCTGATCGACGGTATAGGCGGCGCTACTACCGTCATAGGCAACCTGCGGTCCGGTCTTGTCGATGTTGATCTCCGGCAGGGTGACGGCGGCGGTATTCCCGGCTGCATCAGCGGCGGTGCCGCTGGCGCTCTGCCCGCCCGCCTCGGCGTTGAGAACCGTCTGGTCCGTACAGGCGGTGATCCCGGAAACGTCGTCAGTACACGTGAAAGTGACGGTCACATCGCCGCTGTACCACCCGGCGGCGTTCGGCGCCCGGTCCGGGGCGCCCTCAATCGCCGGCGGGGTTTTGTCGATCCAGACGGCGACGCTCCGGTGCGGTTCGGCATTGCCGGCCTGATCGGCGCTCCAGAATTCCACAATCGCCGTGCCTTCCCGGTCAACCGTCAGCACCGTCCCCTCCTGCGGGGTTCCGTCGCCCAGCCGGAAATAGGTGGCCGCCACCCCCGAAAGCGCATCGGCCGCCGCGAAGGTCACCGTTACGTCCCGGTTCTGCCACGTGAACGGCGCCTGCGCTTCCGTCACCGGAGGCGTAAAGTCGATGTTGATGCCCGCCAGGTCGGCGGACGCCTCGTTCCCGGCCTGGTCGACAGCCGTGCCCGATACGGCCTGGCCGCCCGCTCCCGCCAGCAGCGTCGTGGGGCCCGGGCAGGCGACGATCGCCGAGATGTCGTCCGAGCACCGGAACGCAACGGTAACGGGGCCGCTGTACCAGCCGTTACGGTCCGGCGCCCGGTCGGGGATGCCCTCGATACGGGGCGGCGTGCGGTCAATATTGATTCCCTTCACCACGGCTTCCGCCATGTTGCCCGCATGGTCAGACGCGGCACCGGCGGCGCCCTGGTCCGCCCCCTCCGCCGTCACCTCGGCCGGACCGCTGCATTCGGCAATGCCGGAAAGATCATCTGCACAGACAAAGGTGAGCGTAACCGGGCCATTGTACCAGCCGTGGGGGCCGGGGACCCGGTCCGGGGCGCCCTGGATTTTCGGCGGCGTGCGGTCGATCCGGACCGTCTCACGTTTGGCCGCCTCGGCGTTCCCAGCCAGGTCGACGCTCCAGAATTCGAGGAGATGGACGCCCTCGCCCGCGACCCGAATGTTAGTTCCGACCTGCGGGGCGGCGCCGTCGAGTGCGTAGTACGTGGCCAGCACGCCGGACCGGTCATCGAACGCCAAAAGCGTGACCGTCACATCCCCGTTCTGCCATGTGGACGGAGCGCTGACCTCCGTTACCGGCGCCGCCACGTCGCGCCCGGATGTCGCAACCCCGGCGCCGGCGGCGAGGCCAAGTGCGGCGATCTGCACCTGCGCAGCGGCAGGCGTCGGGCCCCCGCTCAGAGCTGCCGTGGCGCCGAGAACGGAACGATACGCCTGCGGCGACGGTTCAGGAGTAGCTGCTGCAAGGGCGCCTGCCGGTGCCGCCGCGGCCACCAGCAGAAACGCCGCCCCAGCGGCGAGCGCTCGACGCGCGGGTCCTCTGCTCGTGTGCAACGCATTCATGAGATAACCGCCCCCTGCGGACCGTGTTCACCATACACCATGTTTTCGAAGACACGCCGCCGCTTTGTAAGCGCGATCGGCTGCGCAGGGGGGGCACCGCATGGCGTTCCGGCAAGAAAAAGCCCGCCGCTCAGCAGCGGCAGGCTCCTCTGTCAACGATCAGACCTGGGTGTGGGTCAGCAGAAGGGTCTTGACGGTGACGGTGATGATCTCCTCCATCTCGCCCTGCTTGTGGAGGATCTTGAACTCGACGGGCTCCTGCAGGAGCTTGAGCGGTTTGATCTTGATCAGCTCGATGATGGGGGCGCCGGGCTTGTCGGGGGTCGGGAAGACGAGATGCTGGACGAAGACTTCATCGGTCGGCACTTCGACCGGCATGTAGATGGCCAGGATGCCTGAAGGATGGGGACCAAAGGCCAGGGTGACCTCCTCCAGGGCGGCAAGGGCAAGGTGAATGGACTTTGGGAACTCGGGAGTCGTCATTTGCTGATTCCTCCTTCTGATCCGGTGACAAATATGTGGAACAGTTTTCAGTTTAGTATTACTGAAGTGAATTTTCAAGTCTGCCGAACGTTGCATCGGGCGTCGAAGAAACCGGGGAGAGGTCCCCCCGGTTGTGTGGCGCAGCCTGCTTACTTGGACTTCGGGTTGGTATACGCCACCTGCCCCGCGACGATGGCGGCGACCGCCGCCTCAGCGACTCCGGGCTTCCGGACGGGCGGCCGGCGACGCAACCCTGGGCCGGGGCGCAACGGGACCCTTGCTCCCCCGCAGGTAGCGCTGGGGCGCCCGCAGCAGCCGGCCGACCAGGGGCATGACGCCGCCGCCCGTCTCCCAGGCGTGGTGAGCTTCCACCAGGTTCTTGATCATGAGCGCGGGCATGCCTGCGAACTGCTCCTCCCCCATCTGCCCGACGCCCTGCAGCCGCCCCAGGGAGGCGAAGGCGCCCCGGATATGCGGCACGAACGGCGTCTCCGCCCGCCCCCGCACGCGGGCGACCAGGTTGTGCCCGGCCGTATGGCCCATCTGGACCGCCGCCTGGGCCGAAGGCGGCAGTTCCCGCCCGGTTGCGGGGTCGGTGAACGCCGCGGAGTCGCCCACCACGTAGACTTCCGGGTGGCCGGCGGCCCGCAGATAGGCATCTACTTTCGCGCGGCCCCGGGGCGTCACCTCAAATCCCGATTCCGCCAGGATACCGCTGCCGCGCACGCCGCCCGACCAGACGAGCAGGTCGAAACCGAGGGTCGACTGGTCCTTGAAGTGGATTTCATTCGGCTCGACCCGCGCGATGGGGTTGCCGGCCCGGATTTCGATCCCTTTGGACTGCAGCACATTCCGGGCGACGCGCACCAGCTCCGGGGCAAAGCCGGCCATGATCTCCGGCCCCGCCTCCACCAGGGTGAGGCGGATGCGGCTGCCGAATTCGTCAGCCAGTTCGCCAGCCACTTCCACGCCAGTCAGGCCGCCGCCGGCCACGACCACGTGCCGCACGGCGTCGCCCGATTCGGCCAGCATGGCCTTCAGCCGCTCCCGCAGGCGGGTGGCGCTCTGCCAGTTGCCGACGATCATGCCGTGTTCGGCCACGCCGGGCAGCCCGAAGTACTCCGGGTCGCTGCCGAGCCCAAAAACAAGGTAGTCGTACGCCAGCGAGTCGCCCGAGGCCAACTCCACCCGCCGGCCTTCGATATCGACGCGCGTGACCCGGTCGACCACCAGCCGGCCGGGCCGGGCGATGATCCGGGAGAGCGGCACCCGCACGGCCTCCGGCTGTTCGCCGGCCACATAGGTGTGCAGTTCGGTGGTAAACCAGTGGTACTTGTCCCCGTTGACCAGCACCAGATCGTAGTCCGGGGGCAGGTGGTCCTGCAGTTCGAGGAAGCTGGTGAGGCCGGCGTAGCCGGCGCCCAGGACGACGACGCGGGCCCGTGGGGGCTTGCCCGGGGCGGGGCGGGCGCCAGGTGCGGGGCCCGGGGCTGGACCGGGGCCGGCCCCGGGCGCCTTCTCCCCCATGACGGCCGTGGCGGCGCGAAACGGCAGCGTCCCCAGCCGTTCGCCGAGTTCCGCCGCCTTTGTCAGCGTTTCGCTCTTGCCGCCGGCCATGCGCCGGGCTGCCTCCCAGGGAAGCCTGGCCATCTCCTCCCCCAGTCTCAATCCCTCACGGAACAGATCACGCATGGTCGGCACTCCTCCAGGTACGTAATACTGGTAGGATGCCCTGGACTGCCCGGATTCACATGTGGAAGCGCGGCAAACGGTTTCCACCGCTTTCCAATCAATCGCATGCAAGTCCTGCGGGCAATCCGGCCACAATACTAGTGTTCCCGAGGATGCTCCACAAATTTAACGAGGGGGTATTCCTTCATGGCCAACAATCGCGCTCAGCTCACGGGGAACAACATTACCGGTGTCAGCGGTGCTCAGCATGGTGCCCAGCGGAATGCTCAGGCTATGCAGCGTGCGGGGTCTGCCACCCAGACCGGCTACGAGTTTGGCGCTGAGCTCGGCGGGACGACGGCGGGTGCGGGTCTGGCTGGTAACAACATTACCGGCGTGAGCGGCGCCCAGCACGGCGCCCAGAAGAACGCTCAGGCCATGCAGCGGCTTGGCCGCAATCGCGGTCAGTTCTAGCTGAACAGGGAACAGGGAGGGGCTTCGGCTTTGGCCGGGGCCCTTTCTGCTTTGCTATCAGCAGGTCGGGGCGGTCGGGAGGAGTGCGTCGGCACAAGTGCCACCCGCCCGATGGACCCCAGGTGGCACAAACGCTCCTCAGCGCCCCTCCCGACCTCCCCTCCTCCAGCGAGAACCCGTCCAACGCGGGCGAAGAGTCTTGCAAGAAACACCCAGGTCGTGTTATAAAGTGAATGAGCACTCGCTTTTTATGGAAGGTGGCGTTGCTGCATGCCACGGGTCAGTGCCGAGCATAAAGAACGGCGCCGGCAGGCCATTTTGGATGCTGCGATGGAGGTCTTCATCGGCAAGGGGTATCAGTTGGCCACCATCAACGACATCTCGGCGCATTGTCATCTGAGCGTCGGCGCCCTGTACCGGTACTTCCCGACGAAAGGCGAAATCATGCTTGCCCTCGTCGATGAGCGGCTGGGGCGCACCCCCGCCACCTTCGCCCGGCTCACCGAGACGGCGGGCGATCCCTGGGAACGGCTGGTCCGCTGCGTCAACCTCTTTACCAGCGCTCTCGGCGTGCGCCATCCATCGACCGGCCGTTTGCTGCTGGTCACCCTGGCCGAAGCCGTGCACGACTCCGAAGTTCGCCGGGGGCTCTACCAGCGCTTCGGCGCCCTTCGTGAGTACCTCAAGGCGATTATTGAGGAAGGCATTGCTGCCGGCATGTTTCGCTCCGACGCTGACGCCGGCGCCCTGGCTGCGCTGCTGCTCTGCACCGCCGACGGCGGTACCGTCTACTGGGTGACCGGCACCCCTGATCTGGATATCCGGACCATGCGCAGCATGATGCTCGCACTGCTGCGGTCCTATCTGATGCCTATTCCAAAGGAGTGACGCGATTTGGAGCGCAGAGTTGTGATTACGGGCATGGGTCTCCTCTCTCCGCTGGGCAATACGGTTTCGGAGAACTGGGAAGCTGCGGTGGCCGGCAAGTCCGGCATCGGTCCGATTACGCAGTTTGACGCCTCTCGCCTCGCGACGCAGTTCGGCGGCGAAGTGAAGGGTTTCGACCCGTCCACCGTCATGGACCGCAAGGAAGTCAAGCGCTTCGAGCGCTTCATCCACCTCGCCATGGGCGCCGCCGCCGAGGCAGTGGCCGACAGCGGGCTGACCATCGAAGGCGGCCTGGCGGCCCGGACCGGCGTCCTCCTCGGCAGCGGCATGGGCGGCCTGGGCAGCATCGAAGATACGAAGATGGTGCTGGTCGAAAAGGGCCCCGGCCGGGTCTCCCCCTTCTTCATTCCCAGCTGCATCATCAACATGGCGCCGGGCATGGTCGCCATGAAGTACGGCTGCCTCGGTCCCAACTATGGCGTCGTGTCGGCCTGCGCTTCCGCCGGGCACGCCATCGCCGACGCTTACCATATGGTCCGCCGCGGCGATGCGGATGTGATGCTGACCGGCGGCACGGAGTCCACCATTACCGAGCTGGCGTTCGCGGGCTTCAATTCCGCCCGGGCGCTGTCCACCCGCAACGACAGCCCCCAGACCGCATCTCGCCCGTGGGACAAGGACCGCGACGGCTTCGTGATGTCCGAAGGCGCCGGCATTCTGGTGCTTGAGGCGCTGGATGATGCGCTGGCCCGGGGCGCCAAGATTTACGGGGAGATCATCGGCGCTGGCGCTTCGGCCGACGCCTATCATATCACGGCGCCGCACCCCGAAGGCCGGGGCGCCGTGCTGGCCATGCAGGCCGCGCTGCGCAGTGCCGGAATCGCACCGGAGCAGGTGGGCTACATCAACGCCCATGGCACCTCCACCGACCTGGGCGACGTGCAGGAGACCGAGGCGGTCAAGAAGGTTTTTGGCGAGCATGCCTACAAGCTGGCCGTCAGCTCCACCAAGTCGATGCACGGCCATCTGCTCGGCGCCGCCGGCGCGATCGAGGCGATTCTGACCGTGCTGGCCCTGAAGAATCAGGTGCTGCCCCCGACGATCAACCTGGAGAACCGGGACGAGGCCTGCGACCTGGATTACGTTCCGGGCAAGGCCCGGGCGGTCCAGGGGCTGGAGGTGGCCCTCTCCAACAGCTTCGGCTTCGGCGGGACGAACGCCACGCTGGCCTTCAAGCGCTATTAGAAGATCATAAAGCACCCCGCCCTCTCCATCAGGGCGGGGTGCTTTTCGATCGCTCCGATTTCAGCGGACGAGCTGACCCACGAACGCTGCGGTCAACATGGCTCCGAGCCCACCGAGGCAGATGCCGACGAAGGTCGATTCCGGCGCCCCGAGCAGGGCTGCGACCAACACGGCGACCATGGTAGCAGTACCGAGTACGGCGCTGGCGAGCACACACTGACCGCGCTGCAGTTTGAACCCACGATGCTGAGTTTGCATACAGATTCCCTCCATTCATGTACGTATCGAACGCATCTATAAATAACATCGATCCAACCTATCGATGCTATCGACTTTTCGAATTCTTCCCCAGCCTAAGTATACTCGAATCGTTCTGTAATAACAGATATGCGTGAGGTGCATTTCTCTTCTAGACCGCCATGGCGACTTTGTTAGACCATTTAACTATAGACAGATGGTGGCGCTGCATGCAGAGCGTAAGCGACAAAGATAGGAGGCACCGCAGGACCAGCCTGCGGTGCCATTTTCCCAGCCTATTTGTCTGTTTCAACTGGACAGTAGCGCCCAAACCACTTGATCATGCGGTTGAAACGGTCTACCCGCAGTGTTGGCGGACCCTGCCGGGTCAGATCATGGTTGGAGCGCGGATGGCGTACCAACTCCACCTGCGCCTGCTTGTAGAACTTGATGGCCATGTAGAACTGCTCGGCCTGCTCGATGGGGCACCGGTAGTCGAACTCCGAGTGCATCAGCGAGAGCGGCGTCTTGACGTTCCTGACGTACTTGAGAGGCGAGATCCGCCACAGGGCCTCGACGCCTTCCGGCGACCAGGGATCCTCGACTCTGTGGGAACCGATGTTGAAGAAGGGGCCGAAGTCCGGCGTGCCGGCGAAACTGACCCAGTTGGAAATGGAGCGGTGGCTGATGGCAGCGGCAAACCGGTCGGTCTGCGTCACAATCCAGTTGGTCATGTAGCCGCCGTAGGAGCCCCCGGTGACGGCCAGCCGCTTCTCGTCGACCCAGCCCAGGGTGAGGGCGTGGTCGACGGCGGCCATCAGGTCCTTGTAGTCCCGGTTGCCGTAATCGCCGCGGACGGCGTCAACGAACTGCTGGCCATAGCTGGTGGAGCCTCGGGGGTTGATGAAAAGCACGCCGTACCCGGCGGCCGCCAGCACCTGAAACTCCTGGTAGAAGGCGTGGCCGTAGCAGGTGGCCGGTCCGCCGTGAATCTCCAGCACCAGGGGGTACTCCTTCCCCGCTTCATACCCGACGGGCTTCATCACCCAGCCGTGCAGGTCCCAGCCGTCGGGCGCCTTGAAGTTCAGCTCCTGCAACTCTGGCCACTCGATCTGCTCGTTCAGCTCGGCGTTGACCCGGGTCAGGCGCTGCTCCTCGAACTCCCGGCAGTCCATGACATACAGGTCACCGACGTTGAACATTTCGCCCGCGATAAAGGCGAGCGTCTCGCAGTTGGCGTCGAATGTGCCCCAGGCGATCTCCCGGTCGCCGCCGGCGAGCAACTGCGGCTTGCCGCCCACCACGGGGAAGGCGTACACGGCGCAGGTGCCCCGCTCCGTGACGGGCACATAGAGCATGTTGCCGTCCGGCGCCCACGTTGGTTCGACGCCCCCGCCGCCCGGGCGCACGTCCGCCCCGACGGTGTCGCCGATCGCCAGGTCCCAGTGGCCCAGAATCCGCGGTTCGCCGCCGCCCGCCGGGAAGAGGTAGATCTTCGCCTGGGTGGCGTTCTCGAACTCGTTCTCGTGGCCGATGCAGGCGATGGTCTTGCCATCGGGCGAGAATGCGGCTGCAAAGAAGTAGCCGCGCGATCCGGTGATATTGGTGGGGCTGAACGCCTCGCAGGCCTCCTTGGCGGCGCAGTCGCAGGCTTCGGCCAGGGCTTTCAGGTCGTCGCCCTTGGGCGCCTCGGCGCCTGGAGCGAGGGGGGCGGGAGTAGCCATGCAGGCGGCATGGCCGGCGCCGAGCACCGGGGCAGTGAAGACGTCGACGAAGCGGCCGTGCTCGTCGTCGCTCCGCTTGGCGATGAAGGAGATCCGGCTGCCGTCGGGCGACCACTGGGGGGACCCGTGGTCCCACGAGCCCCAGGTCAGCTGAATGGGCGCCCCGGCGGTCTTGCCGGCTTCGGGCAGATCGGTGATCCAGATCTGGCTGTTGCCTTCGGGCCGGATGCCGAGATGGTCTGCCCGCCAGCCCATGCGGGTGAAGACCCGGGCTTCGTCCTTGGCCTTCTTCTCCAGGGCTTTCTTGTCCGGCTCACCCTTAATCGTCGTCAGTTGCTCCCGCTTGTCCTCATAGCCGACCAGCGACGTGAAGGCGATGCGCTTGCCGTCGGGCGCCCACGCAGGGCCGGTCGCGCCATTGCGCATGAAGGTCAACTGCCTGGCTTCGCCGCCGAACCGCTCGATCAACCAGATCTGCTTTTCGCCGCTCCGGTCGGAGACGAAGGCGAGCGTGCGGCCGTCCGGCGACCAGCGGGGCTGCGAGTCCGACTTGGGGCAGCGGGTGAACTGATCCGGGGCGCCGCCCGCGGCGGGCACGATCCAGATCGCGGAGCGGGGCTCCTTGGATTCGGCATCGATATGTGTCCGGACGAAGGCAATTACTTCGCCGTCCGGGCTGATCTGCGGGTCGCTCAGGTTGACGAACGCATACAGGTCCTCTGGCGTAAGCTTGCGACGCTTGTGCTCGGCCATGCGGCGCCTCCTCTGCTACGGGTCTTCGGGTTATCTGTTATACGACTGGGACAGTATCCCCTGCCGTTCGAGGAAGATTTCAGTCGCGCAACCCCCTCGCCGCCGGTGGCGCCGCCCACTCACCCGCCGCGCCGTCCGGGGGCATCGTAACGGAAAGGGCCTGCGGGCGGGCCGTGAAGCTCAGCGTCTCCCATAGGAGCGGCTCGCCATCCAGGTGCGCCCGCACCGGGGCGCCCACCTGGATCTTCACGTGCTGGCCCCGGAGCACATGGACCATGGGGCTCTTCACATGGCTGCCCCCATAGACCCTCGGCAGCAGGCCCAGGATCTGCAGCGGTCCCATGCCTTCTGCGATGTAGACATCCACCAGGCCGTCGTCGCGCCGGGCGGACGGGGCGATCTGCATGCCGCCCCCGTAATAGCGGCCGTTGGCCACGGCGATCATCGTCATGGTTCCCGCGTACCGCTGCCCGTCCACGTTCACCTCGGCCTCCACGGGCCGGTAGCGCGACAGGGTGGCAAAGGCGCCCAGCAAATAGGGCAAATTGCCGCCCAGGCCGTCCGGAAAGGCGCCGGCCGCGGCCGCCACCTCGGCATCAAACCCGATGCCCGCAGCGTTGAGGAAGCACCGGCCCCCCGCCGCCTGTCCCAGGTCGATGCGCTGGGTGTGGGCGCCCAGGGCGACCCGCAGGGCCTCCTCGGGACGGCGGGATATGCCGGAGTTCCGGCAGAAATCGTTCCCCGTGCCGGCGGGAACGACGGCCAGTGCCGTCTCCGTCATCGCCAGTTCGCCGGCCACGGCGGCCAGGGTGCCGTCGCCGCCGACCACCACCACCCGGTCATAGCCAGCCCGGGCCGCATCAGCAGCCGCCTTGCGGGTCGCTGCCGCGCTCTCCGGAATGACGGCCTCCGCCTGACGCTCCCCGGCCACCAACGGTTCAATGCGCCTCCAGGTCTTCAAAGCGGTTCCCCGACCGGCCTTCGGGTTGATCAAAAAGAGGGCTTTCATGCGGCACCCTTTCCGTTGCCAAGTTGTTTTCTATCTATTTGGTGCTCTCCGGCAGTTATTCCTGCTGGAAGAAAAAAGGCCCGGGCGCCTTGCGCCCGAGCCTTTTCTGCCTTACCACCCGCTGCTCGGATACGACATGCGGCCTTTCCAGGAATGAATCTTGACGAGCCGCCCGGTGCCAAACTCGATGGCATAGCCCGGCGGCGGGGGCACCGGCGTCCGGCGGACGATGGTTCGGGTGTTGGCCGGGCCGGGTTTTGCCGCGGGCACGGGATCGGGCTCAGGTTCGGCCCGGGGCGCCTCGGGCCAGGTTGCCGGGGTCGGTGTCTCCGCCACCACGACCGGCTCCTCCACCACCACCGGTTCGGGGCTCCAGTCGGCGGACGGCTCGGCGTACGCCCCCGCCTCTTCCTCCTCCGCCTCAGCCTCCCCGTGCAGCTCCGGCTCTGCTGCCACATGTGCCTCCGGCTCGGCGTCGAAGGACACCTCGGGCTCCGGTTCCGAATCGATGTAGGCTTCGACGGCTTCCGGCTCCTGGTACACGGGCCTGCGGCGGCGCCGTTTCGGGTTCTGATGGACGTAGATCACGCCGTCCAACGTAATCAGCCGCTGCATGCCCGGCATCCGTTCCCATTCATCTGACAGGGGGATCACCTCCCCTGACAGGGTATGCGCGACTAGACCAGGGTGGGCCGGAGCGCAGCATCCGCTTCGGCGGCGCAGCGCTGGATTTTCTCCCAAAGGGCCGCCACGTGTGCCTCGCCCGTCCGAATATTGCCGATGGCCACCCGCAGGATGTACCCGTCCCGCAGCCCCGAATGGGTGATGAAGTGCTGCAGGTCGGCGTTGACCTGTTCCATCGTCGCCATGTTCAGCCGGTCGATGTATGCCCGTATCGCCCGCTGCCGCTCGGGGGCGGCGCCGGCGAACTCCGCCTGCAGGTCCCGGGGGAAGGCCCGGAAGCAGACCAGCGGATAGGGCGAGGCGCCCACCGGCACGAAGTCCGGGTGCTCCCGGACGGCGGCGGCCAGATCCAGCGCCAGGCGCCGGTGCTCGGCCATCCGCCGGGCGATGCCGCCCCGCCCGAACGTCCGGATGATCCACCAGAGCTTCAGCGCCCGGAAGCTGCGCCCGAGCTGCAGGGAGTAGTCCATGTAATTGACGCTCCCATCTTGCGGCTCCGTGCGCAGGTACTCGGGAATCAGGCTGAAGGCTGCGGCCAGGTTGCCCTTCCGCCGACAATACAATGCGGTAACCTCCAGGGGCGTAAACATCACCTTATGCGGATTGACGACGACCGAGTCGGCAACGTTGAAATCATCCACCTGCGCCCGAATTTCCGGCACCAGGTTGTAGAAGCCGCCATACGCCCCGTCAAGATGAAACCAGAGGTCGTACTGCCGGCAGATTTCACCCACCGCCGCCAGCGGGTCGAGGGCGCCCGTGGACGTGGTGCCCGCCACGGCAACCACGGCAAAGGGCTTATACCCCCGGGCGATATCTTCTTCCACGGCCTTGCGCAGCAAGTCGGGCCGCATACGCTGCTGCTCGTCGCCGGGGATCTTGACCAGGTTGTTCAGGCCCAGGCCCAGCGCGATGACCGCCTTGTCGATGGAGCTGTGGGCATGTTCGGTGGCGTAGCAGCGCAGTATGGGCAGGTTCCGGCCGATCATGCCTTCTTCCCGGATCTTCAGGCCCGTCGCTTCCCGGGCAGCGGCCAGCGCATAGAAGGTCGCCAGGGAGGCGCCGTTGAGGAGCACCCCGTCCGCCTCAGGCGCGTACCCGATCATCTCGGCCATCCAGCGCAGCACGACCTGCTCCAGGGCGTTGCTGGCCGGGGCTGCCTTATAGTGCAGCTGGTTGGCGTTCAGCGCGGAGATCAGGGCGTCGGCCAGAATGCCCGGCCCGCTGGAGCAGGCGCTGAAGTACGCGAAGAAGTTGGGATGGTTCCAATGCGTCAGGTGCGGGATCACCTTCTCCTTCGTCTCCGTCAGGATCTGCTCGAAGGGCTGCCCGGCCTCGGGCAGCGGTGCGTCGAGCAGCCGGACGAGATCCCGCGCTGCGATATCGGTCAGGACAGGCACATCGCCGATGTTGGCGTAGTAATCGCGAATGGTGGCAAGCACCTGGTGTCCGGCCTGCTCCAGTTCGGCGGGCGTCCAGTCGCCGAGCCGGTCTGCCATGTTGGTGGTCATCGAAGCTCCCCCCGGTTTATCTGATGTGCAAAATTATAACACCAGAAAGGATATTCCGGCAGCGCGCGGAAAGCTTCTCCAGAGATCTTGCAGCGGAAAGGGGCGGCAGATGTGCGCAGAGTCCTGGTTACGGGAATGTCCGGCCTCGGACGGTCCGAGCTGTTCTTGCAGCTCAAGGAGCTTATGGTCCACCACGACCTCGGCGAGCAGATGCGGCAGATTGCCAGGGAGCGGGGCCTCCCCTACTCCGACTCCAACATATTGCGAGCTTCCTCCACCGCGCTGGCCGCCCTGCGGGCCGCAGCGATCGAGCGGATTCTGCCCCAGGGGCGGCCGGCGCCCAAGGACGGGCGCCCGGTGATCATCTCCGCCCACGGGCTCTTCTTCCTGACCGACCGCATCTCCGAAGGATTGACTTCCGCCGATGTGGCGGCCATCCGGCCGGATCTGATCATCACGCTGATCGATGCGCCGCAGCGAATTCATGAGCGGCTCAAGGAGCACTCGGGCGAGTATCTGCACCTGACCATCGAGTCGATCGTCCGGTGGCAGGAGTTTGAGGTCTTCTTTGCCAGCCACCTGGCCCGGGACCGGGGCATCAAGCACTATGTGGTCCCCGTCAACCAGCCGGAGACCTTCCGGGCGCTAATGGAAGGGGACCCGCGCCCCATCGTCTACGCCAGCTATCCCATGACGCATCTGAGCGACGAGAAGAAGCCGCTGGTAGTGGAGTTCGTCAGGCGGCTGCACGCGAAGTGCATCGTCTTTGATCCGGCGGCCATCGAATCGACCCACGGCAACAAGCCGTACTACAGCGCCCAGGACATGCGGGCGATCCGGGCGCATACCATCGTGCGGGATCTGGACTGGTGCATTGGCATCAATTCGCAGGCGGTGGTCGCCTATTGGCCGCAGCTGGTCTTTTCGTCGGGCATGAACGATGAGCTGCGGTATGCCTACGAGAACGGCCGTGAGACGTTCCTGGTGGCCGAAGTGGCCGAAGATGGCTCCCTCCCGACGCTGAGCCCGTTCACGACTTACAAGAACAAGGTCTTCTGGTCGAGCGACGATTTCTTTGATTATCTGGAGATGGCTCCGGACCTGCAGGGCGCCTTCATCGTGATTCAGGGCGAGATGATGGACATGCTGCAGACGCAGAAGGACACCGGCGTTCCGTTCGACCGGGATGAGTTCCGCCGGCGGTGCCTCCTGGCGCTCTCCTGCGCCAAGCCGGACGGCTGGGTGGCGGCCCAGGAGGAGCAGCTGCTCGGGTTGATCGAGAAGGTCTTTGCCCGCTGGGCGCCGGTGATGGCGCAGGTCCGGGGGTAATATGCGGGGGGCGCCGGGATCACCCGGCGCCCCGTGCTGTTACTTGTTCAGCGATTTCCAGGCGGGCCCAAGCTGCAGCTTGGCAATGTACATGATCTGCCCGAGGTGCTCAGCGGCATGGGCGCTGGTCTGTGCGATCACATGCAGCACCGTCTCCTCATGGTCCCGCATCTTGATCCCTTCCAGCAGCCGCGCCTCCGTCATCTTCAACAGGACTTCGTCGACGGCATCAAAGGTCGAATCGATGGTCCATTGCAGCTCCTCGCCCCTGCGCACGAGGTCGGTGCTGAACTCGGCAGCCCGGTCCCGCACGTCCGGGGCGCCCCCCAGCTGGGCGACAAACCGCTGGGTCAGATTGCCGCAGATATGGGACACAAGGTTCGACACGCTGTTTGACTCCACGCCCGGGCGCCAGTTGACCTGCTCGTCGGAAAGCTGGCTCAGGGTCCCCAGAAGCCGGCGCCGAATCTCCGCAAACCTCCGCCGCTGATCAGCCAGAAAGGCCGCCGCTGCTTCGTTCGCCATCGGATCTCTCCCCTTTTCGCGACGACTGCACTGTCTACTTCGACATTTCTGTCTTGAATGTCCTGCTGGACGGAGTCCGATCCCCTCCCACCAGCCGATTCGCCTCCGCCCGGATCACCCGGTCAAACACGGCGACCAGCCGGTCGACTTCCGCCTCGGTCAGCACCAGGGGCGGCGTCAGCAGCAGCGCCTCCCGGTACGGCGCCACGCCCGTGATCACCCCTTCGGCAAAGGCCGCCGCCTCCACGGCGAAGCCCAGCCCGGCAATGCGCTCCTTGCCCCCCGCCTGGCGGACCAGTTCGACGCCGATCATCAACCCCTTGCCACGCATATCGCCGATATGGGGATTCTCCCGGGCGGCGAGCCGCTCCATGAACAGGGCGCCCATCCGGGCCGCATGACCCGCCAGATCCTCCCGCTCGAATATGTCGATGGCCGCCATGGCCACCTGGCAAGCGACCGGATGCCCGGCGTAAGTGAACCCGTGCGTGAAAGGCAGGTCCGCCTCCGCGATGGTATCGATGACGCTGTCGCGGATGATGATGGCACCCAGGGGCAGGTAGCCGCTGGTCAGCCCTTTCGCCGTACAGATGACGTCCGGCGTGGCGCCGTACTGCTCCACCGCCCACGTCGTGCCGGTCCGCCCGAAGCCGGTCATCACTTCGTCAGCGATCCAGAGGATGCCGTACTTGTCGCAGATGGCTCGGACGTGGCGCCAGTAGTCATCCGGCGGGATGATGACGCCCCCGACGCCCAGAACCGGCTCGGCGAGGAAGGCGGCCACCGTCTCCGGCCCTTCCCGCCGGATGCGCTCTTCCAGGAGGGCGGCGTACTTGGCGCCCGCCTCCGGGTCGTCGTACCCCCACGGCCCCTCGAAGCGGTCCGGCGCCGCAATATGGATGAAGCCCGGCACCAGCGGGCCGAACAGCTCCTTGTGCTTCGCCAGCCCTGTGGCCGAGAGCGCCCCCATCGTGTTGCCGTGGTAGGCCAGGTCCAGGCAGATGATCTTGTCGCCTGCTACCCGCCCCCGGGCCCGCTGATAGAGCCTGGCCAGCTTGGCCGCACTCTCCACCGCTTCAGCGCCGCCCAGGGTAAAGAAGACCTTGCCCAGCCCCTCGGGCGCCAGCCCCGCCAGCCGGGCCGCCAGCAGCACGGCCGCGTCGTTGCTAAAGTTGAAGTACGTGTGGTAGTACATCAGTTCTTCCATCTGGCGGGCCGCCACCGCCGCGATCTCCCGGCGCCCGTACCCGATATTGACCAGGGCCAGTCCGCCCTGGGCGTCCAGGTAGGCGTTGCCGTCGCTGTCGTAAACAGTGGAGCCCTCCGCCCGGGTGATGATCACCGGGCCCTTGCGGTAAAACTCCCGGAAGTGGACTTCCGCATGGATGAGGTGCTGCTTGTCGAGCTCCCGCAGGTTCATCGTCTCCCCTCCTCGATATCCGTCCAGCGAACCAGGTCGCCGGCGGTGGGGCGGCCGTCGTGGCGCCAGAGCGGACCGGGCTCCTGCACCCGGCCCACGGGACAGATTCGTGCGGCGCCGACCCGACCGAGCGCCTCGGCGATGCTCTCCCGGCGCTCAGCAGACCCCGCGAAAGCCACCGTCTGCAGGTACGGGGCGTACGGTGCCACCACCTCTGCCACGCTGACAGCATCATCTACTGCAAAAGTCCGGAGCAGGCGGTTCAGGGGCGACGGCAAGAACGCCGGGGTTTCGCTGTGCACCACGGCCCAGGAGAGATCCCCCTGGCTCCCCCAGAAGGCATCGGCGGTCAACTCGGCCTCGTCGCGGGCGCCCCGCAGGGCGGCGGCCTCTTCCGCCGTCAGCCTGCGGCGGGGCATCTCTGCCGACAGACGTCTCAGCTCAGCCCCCACGGCTCCAGCAAACGCCTCAGGAGACAACGCCCCGCCCCGCTCAACGAACGCCATGTGCGGGCTGACGCACCCCTGCTGGTCGTACATCGCCACGTCGTAGGCCAGGCGCCGGGCTGCCGCCTCATCGCACGCCTCCCGGCAGACGACAGCGAAACTGATCTTGTGCCCGTGACCGCTAAACCTGACCCCGGCAGGTACCAGCCGCCGAATCGCCGCCACCGTCTGATCCGACCCATAGACCAGCACGGCCCCGGCCCGCTCGTAGGGCCAGGCCTCGTCATACCCCCAGCGGGTCACCGCGAGGCAGCGCCCGAGGCCGGCATCTTCCTCGGCGACCGAGCGGGCAAACAGACCGGCAAAGACCGGCTCCTCCGAAGCGGGCCGCACAAGTACTGCGCTCTTCAGCGCCAGGCCCAGGGCCATATCGAAAGCCGGAATCCCCGGCACATTCCCGGAGAAAACGCAGGTAAGCAGCCCCGGCCCCCAGGTGCGCGACAGCACCCCGGGCGCCCGCCAGCAGTAGCCGTCCAGGGCCTCCCGGGTGCCCAGGTCGGCGTCCAGCAGGTCGCCGAGCCCCTGCATCCGCCGGATCATATCGTCAAGGCCGTGCCGGATCATCAGCGGCGCCAGACCGGTCGAAGCCGCCAGCGCCGCCTCCGCCTCCCGCCGCAGCGGGTCGGCATGGTCGAGCCAGCGCTGGGCCACCCGGTCCAGCACGCGCAGAATCTCATCCACCGGCCGGTCCGCCAATGCACGTTGGGCCGAGAGCAACGCCGTCACCATCATGGCTGCCTCACCGCCGACAAGAACTCGTCCAGGGAGATGGAGCAGCCCTTGGCCTCCGCCCCGGGCGCCCGCCCGAAGATCTCGAACCCATCGGCATGCATCACCCCGACATCCTGCGTCAGCAGGAAAGCGCAGGAGTACAGGTTGGCCAGGTCCGTCACCGCCACGATGCCCGGAGTCCCGTGCGGCACTTCGGTCAGCGTCTCCGGGTCGAGCACGCGCACGGCCACCCACGGGGGCTCGCCCTTTCGGGCAGAACCCGTCGCCAGCGTCTGGTCGTAGCAGTTCGACGACATCTCCGTCATTCCGTACTGGTTGATGCAGATCACTTCCGGTCCGAGGGCGTCCCGAATCAGGCCGTACAGCTCGGCGCGCCCGACTTCCCGGGACTTCCCCTTGAACCCGCCCGTCTCCATGATGCGCGACCGGGCGGGCAGGCGGACCCCCAGCCCGCTGTCGACCAGATGCACGAACGCAAAGGCGGTGCCCAGCAGCGCCACCGGCCCAGCCACGGCGGCCAGTGCCCGCTCCAGGTCGGCGACCCGCAGGCCCGACTCATCGACGAACCAGCCCCCGGCTCCGGGAGTGCCGAACGCCTCCGCCTGCCACCGCAGGTATGTAGACAACGACGAATGCGGATTGGCCGCGGGATCCATGGCGAGCATCAGCATGGGAATGCGGTCCATGTCGGGCAGAACAAACCGCTTAAACACGGGCAATGCACACGCCCGGTACAGATCAAGATTCGCGAACCAGTGCCGGCCGCGCAGTTCAGGTCCGGCGGTCGTACCCGAGGTTTGGAAAAACGCCGTGGGCTCACCGGAGCCACTGTAAATCCGGGCGTGCTTGAACGCCGTCACCGGCAGGTGGGGGATCTCCCGCCAGTCCTCTACCGTCTCCGGCCGCTTCCCCCGGGCGTCGCAGAAGCGGCGGTATGGGGCGCAGCGCTCGTACTGGCGTGCGAAGATCCGGAGCGCCAGCTCTCCGAAGGAGAAGGGCGCCCCGGCAAAAACCCTCAGCAGTTCAGATTCCACCCTACTCACACTCCCCGGGTGTCAGGATGCCAGATGATCTTGTGCAGTTGAATCTGCACCCGAATGTCATGCCCCGTATCCAGCGCCCACTCCGTCAGCTGCAGGGGCGTCACCTTGCCCCAGACCGGCGAGAAGAGCAGCTGTGCCCGCTCGTTCAGCTGATAGTTTTCAATCAGTTCGACCGCCCAGCGGAAGTCGTGGTAGGTGCCCAGCACGAACTTGATCTCATCTTCCGGCCGCAGCAGGTCGAAGCACTCGAACTTCATCATGTGCGACTCGGCCGAAGAAGGCGCCTTCATGTCCAGAATCCAGCGCTGCCGCGGGGAGAGACCGAACCCGGCGATAGAAATGGAGCCCGAAGTCTCAATGGAGAGTTCGTACCCCTCCTCGCCCAGCAGGTCCAGCAGCTCCTGCACCTCATGCCGGGGCTGAATCAGGGGCTCGCCGCCCGTCAGGCAGACCCGTTTGGTCTGGAACTTGCGAATCTCGCCCATGACGGCGTCCACCGTCATGTGGACGCTGCCTGCGGCCGTCAGCGCATAGGGCGTATCGCAGTAAGTACAGCGGAGGTTGCAGCCGCCGGTCCTGACAAAGACCGTCGGCAGCCCGGCAGAGGAAGTCTCCCCCTGGATCGAGCGAAAAATCTCATTGATCCGCACGGCCCGCCCTCCAGTCCTCATATGTGAGCGTCACATAAGCGTTTTCCGTCTCCCAGATGCGCAGCTTAACCGGATTGACGTTAGGATACAGAGGCCGGACCTGCGCTTCCCAGTAGTCAAAGAACCAGATGGCCAGGTTCTCCGCCGTGGTGTTGACCATGGGCAGGGAGTCGTTCAGGTATTGGTGGTCTAAAATCGGCTCGTAGTGCTCCTTGAAAATCTGCTTCAAATCACCGAAGTCCAATACGATGCCGCGGTGGTCCGGCCTGCCGCGCACGGTGAGCTCCAGCCGGTAGGTGTGCCCGTGCAGGTTGTTGCACTTGCCCACATAGTCCTCAAGCCGGTGGGCTGCATCGAAGGAGAAGATCCGGGTAACCTCCAGCATGATTGGCATAACGATCGCTCCACTTCCTGTAAAAAATGAAGACACCGGGCCGCGGCCCGGTGTCAAAATGCGCGCATTGCGACAGGCACGCAGTTTTGATCTCGCGGGTAGCTGCCACCGCGGGGGTCCATTAGCTTTGATATTATACCTTGAACCGCCTGCGTTGCCTAGCCGCTATCGCAGCAACCGGTGAACCGTTGGCAGGTCGGCGGGCGCCCACGTAAGGTCAGCCAGGTGCGCCGGGGCCACCCAGCGCAGTTCGGCGTGCTCCGCCGGCACTGGGCTGCCGCTGACAATGCGGGCGTTGTATGTCAGCAGCCGCACTTCCACGGACGGATAGGCATAGGTTGCATCTTCAAGCAGATCCGCCACTTCGATCACGCAGCAAAGCTCCTCGGCAATCTCCCGGCGCAGGCAGTCCTCTGGCGCCTCGCCGGGCTCAATTTTGCCGCCCGGGAACTCCCACAGCCCGGCCATCGACATCGCGGCGGACCGCAGGGCGCAAAGAATCTCTCCGGCGTCGTTGCGAATCACGGCCCCCACTACATCCACATGCTTCATTTGATGAATCACCTGAGCTTTCTCCGCTTCGTCAGGCTCGTCTGTTCTCGGCGGTCATGGGCGAAACCTGCAAGGGGCAGGCTATCTCTGGCCTCACTTCGGCCCCGAAAGCCAGGAGGTGGCGTCCTTGGACAAACTGCTCTGGGGAATCACCGCGTTTCAGCAGGCGAACCGCCACAAATTCAATGTCCCCTTCTCGCACCTGATGCGCAAGGTCGCCAAGGTGGACCCCATCGAAGCGGCGCCCCGGCTGAGAAACCGGCGCCAGGAACCCAAGAAGTAAGGCTGACAAAGGCCGGGGGTGCCCGGCCTTTGTCGCGGAAAAACGCGACCGCCAACCCCCAGAAAATCCGGCGCCCTAGCGAATTGGGAAGTGAAAAGGCCGGCGCCCTCGCTGCGCCGGCCTCCGGTAGCTCATCCGACCTGATGCACTTCCGGGCGGAGCTGTTTGACCGCCTTCTGAACCTCATCAAGTGAAACACCGCGGGCCAGGATCTCAGCGGTGGACCGGAGGCGGCGCCTGGGCTTGTCCTGATTGGCTGTCTGCGATTGTTGCGGCGCGGCAACGGCGCTGGACAACGATGCGTACGGCGGTTGCTTCACGTCCTGCTTCCTCCTTTGACTACGCTTACGAGGTTAGCTGTCGGGTTCGGGCCGCCAAATAGCCCGTGGAGCCTCGCTCCATTCACCCCAGGCCTGACACGCAGGCCATTGCACGGTTCCCCCGTTCCCTCCCGGGACTCAGCGCCGTATTACATAGCATAACGGATCGGATTTGTCCCGGTAAATCGACATACTGGGCAGCCGGGACCCCCTGCGGCCGTTCAGACCCGTTTTCGGCGCGAATTGCCCGTTCTTCTTGAGAAATCGCGGACATGGTCATCACTGGAATGAACGCCGCACATCTTTATGAGAGGTTCTCTGGTTGCACAAGGAAATCCGGCTTGCAAGGAGAATAGTGGACAGGTATTCGCAGGTAGGAGGGTTCCCATTTGTCCTACGCTGACATTCTGCTTCTGGGCATGCCGGTCGCGCTCTGGGCGGAATTCGCCGGCCACCCCATGGTCGCTTTTGTCGCGTCGGCCGCGGCGGTCCTCCGGCTGGCGTCCTGGATGGGCCACGCCACCGAAGAAGTGGCCATCCACGCCGGACCGCGCATCGGCGGGTTCCTCAACGGCACGTTCGGCAACGCAGCCGAACTGATCATCGTCATCCTTGCCATCCGGGAAGGGCTGTTCGAGGTCGTCAAGGCCTCCATTACCGGCTCCATTCTCGGCAACGCCCTGCTGGTGCTGGGCGCCGCCTGCTTTGCCGGCGGCCTGAAGTACCGCAACCAGGAGTTCAACCGCAATCTGGCCCGCTTCAACGCCAGCCTGCTCTTCATCGCGGTGGCAGGTCTGGTCGTGCCGGCGGTCTTCCACTTCGGGAATCCGCAACCCATGACGGAATCCGGTCTTAACACGCTCTCGCTTTGGACAGCGATTGTGCTGCTGGCCACCTATATCTGTAGCCTGGTCTTTTCGTTCAAGACCCATGCGCATCTCTTCGTCGCTGAAGGCGGCATCCACGGCAAGGCAAAGTGGAGCCTCGGCAAGGCCATCGGCATCCTGCTGGCGGCGACCGCCGGCGTCGTGCTCATGTCGGAAGTGCTGGTGGAGAGCCTGGAGCCCGTCATCCATCAACTCGGCTGGTCCGAGCTGTTCGTCGGCATCGTGGTGGTGGCGCTGGTCGGCAACGCCGCCGAGCATTCGACGGCCATCACCATGGCCATGCAGAACAAGATGGAAGTGGCCGTCGAGATCGCCGTGGGCTCCACCACGCAGATCGCCCTGCTGGTGGCGCCGGTGGCCGTCCTCGTCTCCCATCTGTTCGGGCCAGGCATGTCCCTTGAATTCTTGCCCTCGGAGCTGGTCGCCATACTGATTTCCGTGCTGACGGTCAACCAGATCACGCGTGACGGCGAGACCAACTGGCTGGAGGGGCTGATGCTCCTCTCGGTCTACGTCATCATCGCAGTCGCCTTCTTCTTCGTGCCCGCCCACTGATCGGCGGGATCTATCGTAGCCTGCCCACCTACCACAGGGGGTTCTCCTATGTCCACGCAACTCGCCTCGCCTGTTCGCACCACGATGCAAGCAATGACCGACGGGCTCAGAAAAATCCTCGGCGCCAGGCTGCTGGCCGTCTACCTGGGCGGTTCGGCGGCCATGGGCGACTTCTGTGACGCGTCCAGCGACCTGGATTTCCTCGTCGTGACCGATGGGCGCCTGTCGCTGGAAGACGCCCTGGCCGTGCAGCTCCTCCATAAGGACCTGCTGCGGCGCCATGCGTACGCCGCGAAGCTGGAGGGTGACTACGCCCCCCGGGAGACGCTGGTCCCGGAAGGCACTTCGGAGCCGGTGCCGGGCTGCGAGCGCGGGCGCTTTCTGCCCAAGGTCGGCGAAATCATGCTGTCATCGGACAACATCGCGAACATGCGGGACTATGGGATTGCCTTCTACGGCCCCGACCCTGCGCAACTGCTGCCCCCGGTCAGCCCGGACGAAGTGCGGGCAGCCGTCCGCATGATGCTCGCCCAGGGTCTGGCGCCTACGGAGTCGGCGGCGGAGGCGGCGTCCGGCCTGCTGAACCTGCTGCGATCGGCCAGTTCGCTGGAGCAGGGGCGCCCGACCACCAAGTCGGAAGGCGCCGCCTGGGGCCTGGCGCATCTGGACGGTACGTGGCATGAGGCGATCGAGACGGCGCTGGCCGTCCGGAGCGGCCGGGAGCGGCCCGGTGACGCGGACGCCCTGCGGGGGGTGCTGGCGCACCTGGAACAGTGGGTGCGCAGCCGGTATCTGCCCTGCTCCTGTTAAGCGATAACGTCAAGACCCGCCCGGCCATCGTGCCGGGCGGTATGTCATTGAGGCTGCTAGCGTGGGGTATTGGCGGCATTTTACCACGGAGGGCGCGGAAGGCGCAGGATCACTCTTCCACTGCCGCGATTTCCCTGTCCCCTTCCGCGCCTTCCGTGGTAAAAATCCCGTTCCCATTCCCTCATTCAAGACCCGTACTGTGACATGCCAGTGACCTCGCAATAGGGCCCCGGCCCAAACGGACCGGGGCCCCACCCCTCACTGGGTAACGAACTTGATGGGAATCGCCGTCTTGGCGCCGCTGTCCTGGTCGTAGACCAGCACCACGCCCTCGGACAGACCCTTGATCACTTCATATGGGATATTGACCTTGAACGAGCCCCAGTTAGGCGCCCCGATGGCGGCCATGACGTTCTTCGACTCGCCCAGAATCCGCCCCTTGCCCGCCGAGTATACGGCGATGCTGATCTGCCCCTCGAAGATCCGGGCGAAGCCGGAGACCTGGACCATACCGCCCGCCACCCGCTCCTGGCTCACCGGTCCGGCGATGACGATGGAGCCCTTGTCAGGCAGGGCCATCAGCGGCAGGTTGTCCGTGTTGACCAGGGCCGGAATCCCGGCAGCAAAGCCGTCCAGATGGAACTGGACCAGCCGGGTGTCAGTGACCGGCGCCTTCAGGACGGCGACGATCAACTGCTCGCCGCCGGTGCTGCTCCGCACGTCGACATCGATGATGGTGCCGGAGCGCCGGGCGCCCGTCACATCGATCCGCTCGCCGGCGGGGCCGGTCGAGATAACCAGGTACGCCACGTTCCCCTGCGGAATGACAAACCCGACCCGAGAGGTCCCCAGCCGCTCCGCCGCCTCGCGCACCTGCAGCGGCGCCTGGGCCAGGGGGATGCGGGTCACGCTGATCCCGCCGGGCTTCGTCGGGCTGCCGGGCTTGCCCCCGAAGATATTGAGGATGGCGAAGGCCGCCAGCCCCAGCCCCAGCACGACCAAGAGCATGACGCCAAGTTGCTTCCTGCGATCAGGCTGCGGCATTTTGTTTAACCCTCCTCTTTGTCTTTATCCCAACTGACCGGGGGTCCGGAACCGGATCGGAATGGAGATTTTGGCGCCGGTCATGCCCTCTTCCAGGATGACGAAGCCGGTCTCCGTCAGCGCCGAGGTGTCAAAGGGAATATCGGCGACGAAACTGCCCCAGGACGGCGCCCCGGCTGCCGACTGCACACCCTTATGCCCGATGACCCGCCCCTTGGCCGTGGTGATGGTGACCGTGAAGCTGGCCTCAAAGACCTGTGCATACCCTTCCATGTGCAGCATGCCGCTGCTGCCGATGAGCGTCCCCTCCAGCGGGGTGATCATCGAGAAGCGGGCCTTGGCGTCCAGGGGAATCAGGGGCAGGTTGTGGCGGTTGTGCAGGGTGGGAATGGCGGCGAAGTTGCCGTCCAGGTTGAACTGGTACTCGGTGTCCGCCGACTTCAGCGGCGTCGTGCCGATGATCAGGCTGCTTCCGCCCGAACTGGTGGTGAAGTGCATATCGACAAAGGTGGGATTGACCAGGTCAGGCTGCCCCTCCGCCCGGTCGAAGGCGATCTTTTCCGCGGGATTGCCGGTCGAGATGATCAAATAGGTTTTGTCCGGCTTTACGATGGCGTAGCCGACCCGTGAAGTGGCAAGTTTGCTCGCTGCATCCGCCACGTCGGCGGGGACGCTGGCGGCAGTGACCTGGCTGAAGAATGCCGCCGGTGTGCCCTGTTGATGGGCCGCATCCGGTCGCATTTTGCCAATGGCGAGGATGCTCGTCAGTACGAGCACGGTCAGAACCCCCGCAATCAGGGCCCGCTTTTGGTTCTGCTTGTCCACGGTTCACCCGCTCCTTCGCTGAGACTTCCTTCGTTACGAAGTACGTAATAGCGGGGAGAAAGTTCCATAATCTGGAGGGATAATGAAACCGGCAGGGTCACCCCTGCCGGTTCTCCTTGGCCTGCGCTTCCGCCGCGGCGGCCTTCTCGTATGCGTCAATGGTCTCTTCGATATAATCGACCGGGTGGACGGCAGCGAGCCCGGAATTCTCCTCAAAGATCACCCGTGGGCGCCCGGTCTGGGCGCTGAGGGCCACATCCTGGTACGGAACGTACGCCTTCACGATCCCGATGAGGCGGGCGCTCAGCGAAGCCTTGGTCCCGTGAATGGTGACCGCCTCCGGCTTGGAGATGACGGGGCCGCCGCTGTTGCCGGGAAATACGAAGACATCCACCAGGAACTCGTCATTTGCCTTCCGCATCACGTCCTGAATCCGGGCGATGGTGCCGCTGCGCACGATGACCGTGTTGCGCCGCTCACCCACCAGGCCCATGGGGAAGCCCAGCACGTAGGCAAAGTCGCCCTCCGTCACGCCCAGGTCCCGCATCTCCCCGACGGTCACGGAATGGACGTCGTTCTGGAAGATGCTGACCTTCATGGCGTGTTCCCGGAGCTTCTTGATCATGATCGGCATGATGGCCACGTCGATCTCGGGGTCCGGGTGGGCCGTCCATTCGTTGCCGCCTTCGGAGTTGAGCGATTCGATTTCGTAGTCGCGGGCAGGCTCGTCCGCCTGGGGGTTGAACCGCAAGTAGGCTTTGGTCAATCCTTCAAAAACGTGCCGGTTCGTGATCAGGTAGACGCGGTAGAACTTCTGGCCGTCCTCCAGCACTTCTTCCAGCCGCCCGTACAGAAAGCCGGTGGCGACCCAGCGGCGGTTGCCCTGGGCGTCTTCCGTCCCGATGCTGACGACGCAGTCCATAAACCCTGGCGGAATCAGTGCCACGAAGATACCCCCCTGTCGGGATATTGAGAGGTATCTCTATTTCGCCCGTTGAGATGAAATCACCTCCAGCGGGCGCCCATCAGTCCGCCTCCCTGGCGGTGTTGTAGCCGCGCTCACCGAATGGCCCAGCGCGTTCCAGTCGCCTTGCAGCGCCCGGTTGGTGTGCGTGTTCCGTATCTGGTAGAACTCGAAAGTGTATCAGGGGAGGTTTCCCCTGTCAATCAGCAGGGCAGTAAAAGCAGCGACCCGCGCCACCGTGTGAAACGGCGGCGCGGGCCTGTGGAAAACCGCTTACGAATGCTTCATGATCACGCCTTCCAGCGTGTTGGCCACCGACTCGGCTTCGTCCGTAGCCTGCTCCAGCGTCTCGTAAATCTCTTTCATGGTGATGAACCGCACCGGGTCAGCAGAAGCCGTCTCGAAGATGGAGACGAGCGCGTTGCGCAGCGTCTCGTCGCCCTGGTTCTCCAGGAAGTTGATCTGGATGACCCGCTCCTTGATCTGTGGCACCTTGTTGCCGGCGAGCAGGTCGATGGCCGCGACCAGTTCGGCGCACTGCGCCCGCAGAATCTGGGCAAAGGCCTTGAGGAACCGGTCGCTCTCCTGTACTTTGTAGATGCTGATGCGTGCTGCGGTCGCTTCCATGGCATCGACTACCGAGTCGAGGGCCACGCCGAGCGAAGACAGGTCGTCGCGCTCCAGCGGGGCAAAGAAGCTCTTATGAATCAGAGCGAAGAGATCATGGGTCAGGTGGTCGCCTTTCGACTCCAGTTCCTTGATGGCCGGAGTCAGTTCGGGGCTGCGGGCCGGCTCGTTCAGCAACTGCGAGAGCAGGTTTGCCGTTTCGACCGCATTTTCGGCCTTGTTGCGCAGGAGTCGGAAAAACTCCTGGTTCTTGGAGTTCGTGAAGGGCAGCATGGCGGGTGATCTCCTCTCCTCTATTCCTTTCTCTTATCTTAACAAACCATTAATCGAATACAAGCATATATAAAGCTATAGACCCTCACATTTCAGCGAGGGTGTTGTTGGAAGAGGCGGCGCAATACCGCCAGGTCGCTGCTGGCGCGGGCGACGATGTCCGTCAGGCCGTAGCCGTAGGCGGCGGGCGGCGTTTACCCTTCAACCTGATCATCCTCGCAGTCGGTGTGGGGCAGTTCGTCCCAGGCGCGGAACTGCTCAGTCAGCCACTTGATGTGGTCCAGCATCTCCGGGTCCTGCATCAGGACCGACCAGGCCCGGCGGGCAGCGTCGACGAAAGCGGGCTGCAGCTCCTCCACCTTGTAGCGCTGTGTAAGCGGACAGAAGCCTTCGGCCCAGGGTGCATAGCGCATTTGCAGCCGGCCGTCCGCGGGGAGGAAAGGCTGCAGGGGATAGGTGCGGCACTCGAAAGGACGCTTCTCCCGGCTGCAGAGCTTGTGGCAGACCATAAAGGGCACCTGCCCGTGGTGCTGCCACGCCGGAGCGAAGTCGTAGTCGGCGGTAGAATGGAACGCCCATTTGATCCAGTCTTCCGTGCCGTCAAACAGGGGAAGCTCCCCCGGAATGAGGTAGACTCCGAGTTCCGTATCGGGGTCGGATGAGGTATCCGTACAGCACTTGTGGCCGCAAAGGGTACCGCAGTCGAACGGCAGCGGGGTGAGATCCGCCAGAATCCGCCGGGCTTCTTCGAGCAGCTTGCGGTCCGCCATGCTGATCAACCTTTCCATTGCTCGTCGCTTGTGGGACATGAAAATATGGTAGGATAGGAATGGCATTTCGGCAAGGAGGTATTCCAACCAATGGCTGAACTCGGGTTTATCGGGCTGGGGCGCATGGGCCGAAACATGGTTCGCAATCTGCTGAAGGCCGGGCATGCGGTCACCGTTTTCAACCGGAGTCAGGGCCCCGTCGCTGAACTAGCAGCCGCCGGTGCGCGCCCTGCCCCGGACCCGGCTCTTGTGGCCCGGAACTCCCGCGTCCTCTTTACCTGCCTGAGCACGCCGGACGTGGTGGAGTCGATCCTGCGGCAGGCCCTGGAGGGCGCCCGCCCCGGCGACATCTTCGTCGATCATTCGACCATTGGCGTCTCGGATGCCAAGCGCATCGCGGCCATGTGCGCTACGATGGGCGTGCAGTTCATTGATGCGCCGGTCAGCGGCGGCCCGTGGGGCGCCGAAGCCGGCACGCTTACGATCATGTGCGGCGGCGACAAGGCGGCGTATGAGACCGTTCTGCCCTATTTGCAGGCAGAAGGCAAGCAACTGTACTTATTAGGGCCCGTGGGCGCCGGCACGGTGGCCAAGCTGTGCAACAACCTGCTGGTCGGCATTCACGCGGCGGCGGCGGCCGAGGCGTTCGTGCTGGGCACCAAGGCGGGCGTTGACCCGAAAGTGCTCCTGGAGATCATCCAGGGCGCCACCGGACAGTCGAAGCAGATTGAGCGGAACTTCCCCAAGTTCATCTTCCCCGGCAACTTCGAGGCGGCCTTCTCGGTGGAGCATCTGCATAAGGATATCGGCCTGGCGCTGGGCCTGGGCAGGGACCAGCAGGTCCGCATGCTGCTGGGCGCCACGACGATGCAGCTCTACGAAGAAGCCCGGGCTGCCGGCTATGTCAAGGAAGACATGGCCTCGGTGATCAAGCCGCTGGAGGACCTGAGCGGGGTAAAAGTACGTGCATAGGTAAGCGGGAGCCCCGAATCGGGGGCTCCCGTTTCGCTACCAGAAGCGGCAGTCGTGGCGGTCCCGGTGGTCGCGGCGGTCGAACTTGTCGAAGTCGTGCCGGAACTTGCGGTCGCAGTCATGGCGGTCAACCTCGAAGCAGAATCCGTCGCGGCACTGGATGCTGACCGCACGCCGGCGCCGGTGATCGCAGTCGCAGCGGCGGTGATCCTTCTTGCAGCAGCTGTCCCAATCCATTTCAGGTCCTCCCCTGCCACTGGATTCGGGGCTTGTACGCCCCGTTTCAGGCTATGCGGCGGAGGGCGAATGGTTACAGTTACAGCTCAGGGACAGCAACCTGAGTGGTTACAGCTCCGGCGGGGCGACCCCTTGCATGCGCATCAGCAGGAACAGCTGGCCGCGGTGATGGATTTCATGCTCCATCACATGATAGACGACCCAGTTCATCGTCGCCCAGGGGAAGTCCGGGTAGGGCATGGCGAACTTGCGGTTCAACTGTGAGACCGGCGTGTCTCGGAGCCATTCCAGGGTCGTGCGGTGAATCAGGGCCCAGTACTCGATGAGCTGGTCCAGCTCCTCAAAGCGGTTCGTGTCCCACTTCGTCTCCCACGGCTCCTTGCGCAGGACGTTGCGCCAGATCCAGTGCCATTCGCAGTCGCACATATGGACGGCGAGGTCCCAGGCGCTGCGGTCGAAGCCCGGGGCCCTCCAATGCAGCTGCTCGGGCGTCAGCCGCCGAAGCGCCGCCAGGGTGATGGGGCGCAAATCCGTCTCCCAGTGCCGGTATACGTCGAAGGCGAGCACGTGCTTCCCCCCTTACGCCTGCTCCAGGAGTCCGTCCAACTCTTCCATGGCGGCCCGGTCCAGCATAGCGGCGGCGCCGGGGCGCTCAGGCATTAATCTGGCGACGTAGAGCCGTGCGATGGCCCGCTTGTGCTCGAACTCCTTGCCTTCTTCGAGCAAATAGGCGGCGGAAAGCAGGTCGGCCAGGTGGTTGAGCAGCCGGACGGCCTGCAGCTGGGCGAAGTCGCCGGACTGAAGGGAGATGTGGTGCAGCAGTTCGGGCACCTTGCCGAGCCGCCCGTGAACGTACTCCACGGCCTGCTCGGCGTCGGGATAGGCGACGCCCTCCAGTTGGGCGCCAATCTCCGCCATCAGGTCCGCCGGGCCCTGCTTGGCGAGCATGCGCAGCAAATCCAGCGCCAGGATGTGCTCCGGCCCTTCCCAGACCGTCAGGACCTGGGCGTCCCGCAGCATGCGAGCCATGGGGTACTCCTCGATATAGCCGTTCCCGCCGAAGCTTTCGATGCCGGCCCGCGCCATCTGCAGGGCCTTGTCGCCGGCCCGCGCCTTGGCGATGGGGATCAGCAGCCGGGCGAGGGGCCGGCCCTGTTCGAAAGCGTCGGCGGCCCGGAAGGCCAGGGCTGTGATCGCCGCGAGGTCGATCAGCATGGAGAGCAGTTTGGCCCGCATGAGCGGCTGCTCAACCAGGGGCTTGCCGAAGGCAATCCGTTTTGAGGTGTAGATGACCGACTCCAGGAAGCACCGGCGGGCCAGGCCCGCTGAGCCGATGGCGTTGTACACCCGGGAGAGGTTGATCGCCTCCATCATCTGCTTGAAGCCGGTGCCGGGGCCGCTGATCTGATAGGCCGCGGCGCCCTCGAGCAGCACCTCGCCGCTGGCGACGGCGATGACGCCCAGCTTATCTTTCAGGCGGCGGATGCGGTAGCTGTTGCGGCGGCCGTCGGGCAGCGTGTGCGGGATGAGGTAGAGCCCCAGGCCGGCGGTGCCTGGCGCCGCCCCTTCGGGGCGCGCCAGGGCCAGGGCGACGGGCGCGTCGGCGTTGGAGGCGAACCACTTTTCGCCCGTGAGGCGCCAGGTGCCGTCATCCGCCTGGTGGGCCACGGTGGTGATGGCCCCCACGTCGGAGCCGCCGGTCTTCTCCGTCAGCCAGGTGGCGCCCTGGGTCAGTTTCGCCGGGTCCGTAGCCGTCAGGCCCGGCAGGTAGCGGTCGCGCAGGTCAGGCGGGGCGAAGCGGTCGACCACCAGGGCGCAGGCGCCGGTGAGCGCCACGGGGCAGTAGAACCCCGATTCCGCCATGGCGACCATGTAGCCCATGGCCCAGGTGACCGCCGGCGGCACGGGGCCGGGGGCGCCCGCCGGGGCGTGGTGGCGCCACGCCACAATGCCCGCGCCGAACACCTCGGCCACCGTCTGCAGGTAGCCGGGGTTGTAGAGGACTTTGGAGATCTCCTCCCCCTGGCGGTCGTAGGCGACCAGCCGGGGCCGGCCTTCGGGCTTATCCGTGTAGTCGGCCCGGGGCGATACTTTGGTGCCGCACAGTCCGCCGAAGCGGCTCAAGTGCGGCTGGACCCATTCCATCATCTCCGGCGTGCAGTAGCGGGCGACGGTCGCCTGCAGGTTCGGATCCGTCTCCCACCAGTTCAAGCCTTCCCCCTGCTCATAGGCCGCGAAACGCATCCCACTCCCCCCTATTTCCAAGAACCCTCACTGTCTATATGAGAAGTTTCTCGGAAATACGTCAATTCCCTGCTGCCGGCACCCGCAGAACGGCACGACCCCCGCCACGCACCGTGGCGGGGGCCTGCAGCTTGTGTCAGTGTCAGTTCAGGAGGTGTATGCTCCTGGCCGGCGCGTCCCCTCGGGCCGGTTTCAGAGATACCACCTGCCACGGGTTATCCTCCTGCTCAGCCCCGGACGTCGACCATCGGCAGCTTAACCGTAATGAAGAGCCTCTGCCCATCTTTTTCGGCGCTGATCACACCGCCCATACCCTCGACAAGCCTGCGAGAAATGTAGAGCCCCAGGCCCATGCCCTGGCTGCGGCGGCTCTGGTCGGCGGTATGAAAGCGGTCAAAAATGCGGTCAACGTCACTTGGCAGCGGCACCTCGGTATCATTGCCAACCTTCACGGCATGGAAGGCGCCTTCCGCAATAAACGAGATGGAGACAGTCCCATGCGCGTACCGCAGCAGATTTTGAATCAGGTTATGCAGCACCCGCTGCAAGGCCAGTGGATCGGCACGGACAAGCGGCGGTTGCGCGGCGTCCTGTATGTCAAGCTCAATGTTTTTCCGCCCGAAGTCCTCGTGAAACCTGAGAAAACACTCGCAGACGGCGTGTTCCAAATGCAGGCTTTCAGAAGCGTAGCTATGATCGTCAAGCTCGAGGCGCGACAGTTCGTAGAAGCTTTCGGTCATATCCTGAAGCACCCTGACGGAATCCAAAATAACGTTGAGATACTCCGCCTGCTTCTCCGGCGACGGCGCCTTCTTGAGGAGCTGCAGATAGCCCGCCAGGGACGTGAGCGGCGTGCGCAGGTCGTGGGACAGGGCGGATATGGACAGCTTGATATTCCGCTCCATCTCCCCGACGCGCCTTAGCTGACTTTCATAACCGTCTACCATGCGGTTGATCTCCAGGACGGCCTTCGCCAACGCACGATCGTTCTCTTCCAAATAGAGCCGCCTGCCATGGCATGCGTGTTCGCCGAGTTCCCCGATCTGTGCAGCCAGCCGCTCGATTTCCCGCCGCACGAGATAGAACCGAACGGCGAAAAACAAGCACATGGAGGCCAATCCGCCGACCAGCCAATACATGCCGCCGCCCCCTATTCCGCGAGCCGGAAGCCCACGCCCCAGATTGTCTTGATATGCTTATGGGGCGATGCGGCGCTTAGCTTTGCCCGCAGATTGCTCACGTGCACACCGATGGTCTTTTCATCGCCCAGGGACTTCTCGTTCCAGATGCTTTCGTAGATGTTCATGCGGCTGAAAACCTTGTGCGGGTGGCGCAAGAACAGCTCCAGAATCTCAAATTCCCGCTGCGTCAGCTGAATCGCTTCACCGCCGACCGTTACTTCATGCGTCTCCAGATTCATATGGATGTCGAGAAAATGGAGGGTTTTTGCGGACTCGCTATTGGTATATACGGTAAACCGCCGAAGCTGCGCCGCAACCCGGGCCAGCAGTTCGTCAATGTCAAAGGGCTTGGTCATATAATCGTCCGCACCCTTGGAAAGCAAGTCCAGCTTGCTTTCCTTCTCCATTTTCGCGGACAGCACAATGACCGGCATGTACTCCCGTTTGCGCAGTTCGGCAAGCACATCTTCGCCGGTCTTCCCCGGCAGCATCAGGTCAAGAATCACGCACTTCCATGACTTCGTGGGCAGCACCATCATGGCCTCGCTGCCGGAATACGCGCTTTGGGGGCGGTAGCCCGCCCCGGTAAGCGCCTCACACAAAAGGCTGTTGATGGACGGATCATCTTCAATCACGAGGATCGGCTCGTCCATCTCAGACTCCACCACCATTGTCACTTTACCTCTGACCGCTTGAAGAGTGCGCAACCAACGACAGTAGGTACCACCAGGTACGCCAGGCTGACGATAATCCCTTGCCTGATGAATGCAGGGTCGAGGTTCAACGTCTGCTTCACGGGGTGATAGAAGCGCTGGATATAATACGACGGGAAATACTCAGCCGCAAAGGCAAGCACCCTGCCCGGATAGCTCTCGAAAAAGTGCATGACAACAAGTTCGCCAATCAACCATCCGATACCCAGCAAGATGGTCATTCCCGGATTCTTGCCCAGGAAGGCGAACAGGCAATACAGTGATGCCAACGTCAAGTGAAAGAACAGTTGCATGAAAAAATTCCATGAGGAGAAACGCAAGTATTCGCCTACGGGCATATCGCCAAAGCCGAATGCGACAGTATACCCTACCGTCTTCACAATAGTGACAGTTGCGTAGATGGCGGTAACGGCAATGCACGCGGCAATCAGTTTGGACAGGAATACATGCGTTCTGTTCTTGCCAAGGGCAAGGACGTTCCGCAGGGTGGAGGTTTGGAAGTCCGCGGCAACAAAGAACCCCACAAAAGCCACAATCCAGATGGCAAGGAAGGCGGAGCCATCAGCTACCATGGCAACAGCCCTTTGACCCAGAACCGGGGTCTTTTCCACGGCGTAGGCACCCTGGACTTCCAGCAGTGATTGCGCCGTGACGCCGGTGAGAATCCATGCCAGCAGCTTGCTATGAATTATCTTATACCATTCCGAGGAAATCAACGTTGTCATGGTCTACACCCCTCCGGTCAAGCTCACGAAGTACTCTTCCAGCCGTTGTTCCGAGACACCGATGCTTTCCACGACTATGCCATGTGTGACAAGCAGCGTGTTCATCTCGCCGGTCCGGCCGATCTGCTCGCGAACCCATAGTTCGTTGGCCGATACCGCCTGGCAGTCTTTCACGCCGAAGTGTTCTTTCAGCAGCGCCATGGCCCGGGCAGCATCCTTTGCAGTGATTCTGATGTGCTGCCGGGTCTCCAGCGCCAGTTCCGCTGCGGAAAGCTGTTTGACCAGCCTCCCCCGGTGAATGATCCCGTAATGGGTGGCAACCTGCGCCAGCTCATCGAGCAAGTGGCTCGATACGAGCAAGGTAAGCCCTCTTTCCTGGGCGAGGCGGCGCATTAACTCCCGCATCTCGATGATGCCCTTTGGGTCCAGGCCGTTAACCGGTTCATCCAGGATGAGAAACTCCGGGTTCGTAATCAGGGCGGTTGCCAGCGCCAGTCGCTGCTTCATGCCCAGCGAAAAGTTCTTGGCTTTCTTTTTGCCCGTATCGGCCAGTCCCACCACTTCGAGCGTCTTTATGATGGCGCCTTTATCGGGAACGCCGCCGATGATGCGCTGGATCTCCAGATTCTCTTCGGCGGTCAGGTTGGGATAGAGGGCCGGCGTTTCGATCGATTGGCCGATGCGCCGCCTGGCGCGCTGCAGGGCGCCCTCGCCGGTCTGCCCGAACAATTCCACCTCGCCGCTGGTCAGTGGCGTCAGCCCGGTGACAGCCCGCATGAACGTGGTCTTGCCCGCACCGTTGAGGCCGATCAGCCCGTAAATCTGGCCCCGCTTGATTTCTACGCTCACGTTATCAATTGCGTAAGCGTCGCCGTATCTCTTGCTGAGGTTTCTGGTGCGCAGTACATATTCGCTCATACAGCTTCTCCTTACGGTTTCGTATGAGCCTAGTATGAAGCGCAAAGGGCAAGAAAGACGATGGGCAAATCCAAAGAAAACGTAAAGATAGCAGAAGCCTGCACCCCCGTGCCAACGGGTGATGCAGGCTTCTTCGCGATGCGCCATCAAGTGGTCCACTGACCGTGAATGATGCCGACCAGGAACCAGGCGTTTCCCAACCGCTCGTAAACAAGGCGCAGGGACCGCCAGTCCATGCCGCCGTACTTGGCCTCAAACCCCGGGAAGTGGAACTCGACCATGAAGCCGTCGGGATAGGCTGCCCGCCAGTTGTCCGTCATCGTGCCCTTTCCGATCGACTCGTTCCAGCCCATCTGCGGGGCGTTGGCGAAGTCAACATCGTAGACGAAGCGGTCAAAGTAGTCCCGGAACCCCAGGTTGATGGGCTCCCCGCTGCCGGCATGCGTGCCCCACAGGTACAGCCGCTTGTTTTCCCAGGCGCTCCGGAATTCTCTGAGTGGAAGACCAGGTCTTTTTCCACGTTAACGTAGGGGTACGGGCTGAAGCGGATGCCCTTGTGCGGATGGGACATGGCCATCAGCTTGCCCATGTCCCGGGCTTTGAGCGCTTGAATCGCTTCTTGAGACCAAACCCCCAGCACTTTCTCGACTTCGGCGGGGGTCTTGGGGAGCGGCGGGGGCTCCTTGGCGGGCTGCTCGGGCTCGGCGGCGGGAGTCTGAGGCTCGGGGGCGGGCCCCTCGCTCGGCGCGGGCGCCGGGGCGCCGCCCTGGGGGGCTGGGGCAGGGGCGGGCTTGCCCGCCGCACACCCGGCAACCAGTACCGCAGCCAGGAGCCATGCAAACCGTCGCATCCAGCTCACCTCCAAATCTCTAATCTGTTGGACTGATGGGCGACAACTTCAGTTTCACCAAAATGAAAAAAGAGACGGCAGCGACTGCCGTCTCTCCGGAGCGTTTGTGCCTTACTGAGGCCGCTTCCAGGCGCCGGTGTTCTCGGGGGCCTTGCCCGGGTGCAGGGCATTGAACTTGGCGAGCAGCTGCTCGACGGTCTCGGCGTTCTCCTCGTCGGGAACGATGGACTCCGTCGGGCAGACGCCCTGGCACTGGGATTCGCCATAGACGCCGTAGCACTCGGTGCACTTCTCGGTGTCGACGACGTAGGTGGAGTCGCCCGCGCTGATCGCTTCGTTCGGGCACTCGGATTCGCAGGCGCCGCAGGAGATACAGGTGTCAATGATCTTAACGGCCATGGTAGAGAGTCCTCCTTACAGTAGCAAGTTGTATATAAGACTAGGGACAGCTTGTAGTTGAGGAAGTAGTCCGTATGTGCTATGACCGTCAGATCAAAAGAAAGGAGACGGCGGGCAATGCCGTCTCAGAGGCACATTCACTTGGAGAACTAAGGCTTCTTCCAGCCCTGGGTGTTCTTCAGCTCGCCGCCGGGATGCAGGGCGTTGAACTTGGCCACCAGGGTCTCGATGGTGTCCTCGTTTTCCTCGTCCGGAACGATGGACTCAACCGGGCAAACCGCGATGCACTGCGACTCGCCGTAGAAACCATAGCACTCCGTGCACTTAACCGGGTCAATCACGTAAATGGAATCGCCGGGGCTGATGGCTTCGTTCGGGCACTCGGGCTCGCACGCGCCGCAGGAGATGCAGGTATCAATGATCTTGACGGCCACGGAAGACTTCCTCCTTTAAGCGGTAAAGCGTATTCGCCAGCACGGGGAGCCGGCACAATTTACACGCAACGCGAAAAGTTGGCGGGACGGACCCTCAACCGAATACTAGCATACCCATCTAAAACCGCACCCGTCAAGCACTTCGAGAACATTTGTAACGCTGAGATTGATTCTCAGCCACCTTCGGATTGGCGGAGAATTGCCACTTCGTCACCGTCGGCGAGCACCGCTTCCTCCTTGGCATGGCGCCCGTTGACCAGTACGGCAAGTTCAGGCTCCCCGATAGCCAGAGCCGACCGTAAGTCGGCCACGGTCGTGCCGGCGGCGATCGCTTCATCACCCCGCCAGATGCGCTGCCCCCGGAAGGGCAAGTAGACTTCCAGCCGGATGATCAGTCGCTCTCCCATATGTGATCCAGCTCCTCGTCCGGGATTTCAAACGGGCGCCAAGACGAGCTTGTTGTTCGGGCCGCGAGCATCGCAGGTCGGATCCACTTCGTCACAAAGAATGCGGGATGTCAGCGCCCGGCCCCCCAGCAGCCCGTATGCGGGCGGCAGGGGCTCGAGCCGGTGCGTCAGATCTCCCATATGGATGCGCAGCATCATCTCCATGTGGCAGGCCCTCCTTACGCCGACACCAATTCGATTTCCGGAGCCGCTGCTCCTGCGCATGGAACTCTCTACCCGAGGGGGAAGGTAGATTGACGAACCAGGATGGAGGGAAGAACCGGATGGCCCAGACTCTGACCGCTCCGACCGTGCTGTCGCAGGAGTTGGCCGCCTTTCTGCAGGGGCCGCAGTTGGTGTTGGTGACCACGCTGGATGCAGACAGCAAGTGGCCCACGAACAACCTGATTACGTGGGTTTTCGCCAAAGATGAGTCGACCATTCGCCTCTGCGCCGATGCCAAAGGGCGGGTGATCAACAATGTCCGCGCCGATGACCGCGTGCTGCTGACGGTGATGACGGGTGGCGCCTGCCACACCATTGAGGGGAACGCACGCGTCATCAAGGAAGAGCTTGAAGGCGTTTCGCTGAAACTTGCCTGCGCCGCAGTGAAAGTCCGGGCCGTCCGGGACGTCACGTTCTGGGGCGGGAAGATCACCGCCGAGCCCCAGTACGACGTTACGTACGACAAGGCGCTCAAGGAGAAGCTGGACAGCAGCGTCTTCGCCGCCATGCAGAGCCTGTAAGGGGGCTACAACACGGTTGCCGTAGAGATGACATGACTGGCATCAACGCCGGTGGGTCCAAGCCCGCCGGCGTTTTTGCGCGCTCCGGGACCTGTGGGACTTCGGTCTCATTTTCCGGCGTGGGCCTGATATTCCGTAGGTCGTTTTCCGAATTATTTCGAACTTATTACACCAGCCTCGCTCACGCCTTGTCTATAGGCACAATAGTCTGATTATACGGGGGTATGTGCATGCACAAGCGGTTTACGATCATCCTGACGCTGTGTTTGCTGCTGGTCGTCAGCCTCCCGCCCGCCGCCAGGGCCGGCGTACTGCTGGCCGGAAGCGGAGCGGCGGGCGGCAGGCCCGGCACCTGGTATGTCGGAGCGACGGCGCCTAACGTGGATCACTCCAAACCCGTTCTGGTCTTCGTGCACGGCAAAGGCGGCTGGTCGGGCAGCTGGTGGGAGTCAACGGTCTATCACGGCACAAACGATATGTACACCTACGCGTACAACAACGGCTACCGGACCGCCTTCGTCGACCTGCACCCGGAAGCTTCCATGTGGACGAACGGCGAGCTGCTGAACCGGCAGCTCGATCAGATAACGGCCCACTTCGGGGTCAGCAAGGTGACGCTCGTCGCCCATTCCAAGGGCGGGGTGGATGCCAACGCCGCTTCCGTGCATTACGGGGCAAATCCCAAAATCAGCCGGGTCATCACACTCGGGTCGCCCCACGGGGGGAGCCCGCTGGCCGATATGGCGTACTCGACCTGGACCTGGTGGCTGGCAGCCCTGCTCGGGCAGCAGAGCGATGCGACGTACGTGCTGCAGACGGGCTATATGAGCTACTTCCGGTCGGTGACTGACGGCCGGGACACCGCCGTGCCGTATTACACCCTTTCGGGGTACAAGTGCGGCCCCGTCTTCACGGCCCTCTGGATGGGCTGCGCCTTCATCGGGGGCGAGGATGACGGCCTGGTGCCGGTCTGGTCGGCCCGCAAGCCGGGCGGCACCCACTTGAAGCAAGGCTACTGGGATCACGACGAGATTCGCATGGGCAGCCGCACGTGGTCCTGGTTTGCCCCCGTCATCCGCACGGCGGGTACAGGCACAGCCGTGGCTGCCGTTGGGCCGCAGCTGGCGGCGGCAGCCTCCCAGCAAACCGATGCGGGCAAGGGCGCCGGCAAGCCTGCGGCGCCGGGCAACGTCATTTTGCGGGGCGGCAGCACGGCGGAGAACGCCACCGCCGCATTCCCGGTGGAAGCGGGCGTGCGGGGCGCCACGTTCACGTTCCTGGCCAGCAGCGAGGACTTCACGGCGACGCTGGTGGGGCCGGACGGCGCCACCACGACCGTGGCGATGCGGGAGCAGGTCGCCAAGGACCAGATTTTCAGCGGCGCCTGGATGGGCACGGTCAGCGTCAAGTCCCCCGCAGCGGGTCAGTGGACGCTGGAAGCGGCAGCGGACGGCGAGACGGGGTATCTGATGATGGCAGAGCTCGACGGCGATTTGCAGGGGACAATCCGGGTGGGCCAGGACCTGGTGGCGCCGGGCGCGAAGCAGCAGGTTACCGTCGGCTTCAAGGGGAAGCTGCCCGCGGCGAGCCGGGCGGAAGCGGCCGTGGCCCTGGCGGGGCAGAAGCCCTACGGGCGCCCCGCTTTCAGCCAGGCGGGCTCGGCACAGTTCGCTGTGCCGGCCGGCAACGGGATTCACAACGTGACGGTGACCGTCGCGGGCACGCTGGATGACGGGAGCGCCTTCGAAAGGACGCTTGTCACCTCGTTCGCCGCCGTGGAGCCCGGCGCCCGGGGGAGCTGGCGGTAGGAACTCCGGGAGAAGGGGTCACGACGACACTGACAGTAGGCGCCCGTGATCCAGGATCCCGATAATCCTGATAGTCTGCGCCCGAGAGTAAGGGAACCCCGCGCTGCCCTACACGGCGTGCGCGGGGTTTTCATATTTGCGGTATCGGTCGAGAACCGTTTTCACCTTTTGCACCCGCTCCTCCACCGTGCCGGTCAGCAAGGTGAACGGCGTTTTCCGAATGGTCAGGTCAGCGATGATCTGTTTCTGGAAGATCATGCGGTTGACTTCACCGGACCGGTCCCACGTGTCCGCGTATGGTATATCGTCCCCGCAGGCGAAGACCAGGTCGTAGCGCAGGCCCGCCTGTCGTGCCAACTCCTCAAGCCTGGGGGTGGCGGTACCGTGGTAGTAGCGGGCAAACATGCATGTCGTAACAGCATTGGTATCCGTGAAGAGATACTCCCGCGCCTTCCAAAGTAGCCGTTCTTCCCGGTCAAGGTGGCCTTCAGCGATTTCCACCAGTTGACGCGGAGTCAGGCGCCGCTCGACCTGGTGCTGCTCCCAGTACTCGCGGCCGTACTCGGGCATCCAGACCGTGTCATACTCCCGGGCCATGCGCTCCGCCAGCGTCGTCTTGCCGGTCGACGGGGCGCCCATGAAGACCACGTTGGTCACAAGATCCCGGTAGACCAGCGGATCCAGGAACTGACGGCAGTTGTAGGGCGACTGCCGGACCGCCGTGCCGGAGACGGGGAATCGGCGGCGGTCCGTATCAACCAGCCGGTTGACGGCACCCAGAGCCAGGCTCATGTGCTCGCCGTAGAACTCGCTGCAGTAGAAATGCGTCACCCTGCGACCGCCCAACCGCTTCAGCAGGTATTGCTCATGCCGCCGTTTGATTTCCGGGGCGTCACCTACCTCTGTGGGCCCGTCCCAGGCTTCCAGCACTTCCACTTCCGGGTACAGGGCCCCTCATGCGGTCGTTGATGCGGCGGCTTCCGCGGCCATCTCACGGCACCAGTCGAGATAACCCTTGACCGAGAGCACCAGGAAGACGAAGTAGGTCAGGGAAGTCAGGTAGAGCCCTGAATGCCAATAGAGCACCACGCTGATCACATCCACGGAGTTCCAGACAAACCAGTTCTGCAGCACTTTGCGGTTGAGCAACTGCTGGGCGGCCACCGAGCCCGCCAGAATCGCCGAATCCCAGAACGGCAGAACGGACTCGGGGAAGAACCGGGGAATGGCCCAGCCCACGAAGGCATAGCCGGCAACCCCCGTGGCGGCAAACACAACGGCCTCCTGCCAGTTGAGATGCTTGGTGCGGTGGGTGCGATTCCTGCCCTTCTCCGTCGTCCAGTAGTACCGGCCGTAGAACTGCAGCGCCATGAAGAAGAGCTGCAGCAGCGCTGAGCCGACTAGATGCGCCTGCCAGAACATCACGAAATAGATTAGGATGCCGGCCACACCTACCGGCCATATGGCCATCTTCTCACGGGCTGCATACCAGACACAGGCAAGGTTGGTCACCATGCCCCAGAACTCCAGCCCGGAAACCAGCTCCAGCAGCTGTGCATACACGTCCGCCATGCTGCATTCCTCCCGTTGACAGGCTTAGCGGTCTGACCAGCCGGGGTTGGACCGGAAGAGCCGCGCCGGCCGGTGACCGGCGCCCGTGCGCCTTTGGTTGGTGGGAATCACCATGCGGTCGATATCTCTGCGGAATTGCATATCCAGGATCTCCCGGCCGAGGATCACTTCGTAGACTTTCTGCAGTTCTTTGATGGTGAACAGCTCCGGTACGAGGTTGAAGGCGATATCGGTCCACTCCAGCTTGTTGCGCAGCCGTCCGAGGGCGTAGTGGATCATTTTGGCGTGATCGAAGGCTGTGTCGCCGCACTCGATGATCTGCCGCTTCGTCCGGGTGCTGCGGCCTTCCGTCTCCCACGCCAGGGAGAGTATTGCCGACATTTCCGTCTCTCCGTCGCTGAGGGTGATTCAAAAAGCCGCCTCAACTTTGGAGGCGGCTTCTTCGCTGTTCAACCTAGTGAACGGCCGTGGCCAGTCTTCCTTCCACTTCCCGGCGCAGGCCGGCCGGGTCGTAGTCGCTGCGGACCCGCACCCGCATGAGCGGGAGGCCCGCTGCCACCATGGCCCGGTCCAGCCATTCGTCGCGCTTCTGCCGGTTTGGCATATGGTGGGAGGAGTCGTCGAGTTCAATGGCTAGCAGGGGCTGGTGGTCATCGACCGTGGTCAGCAGAAAATCGATATGTTTGGCAGCAATGCGGTTCCATGCGGATTGCCACTCCAGGGTGTCGCCGCGGACTTCGATGACGTCGGCCAGGCGGACTTTCGGACAGATCAGGACCTCGTTGCCGACGGCCTGAAAGAGGCGAACGTAAAAGCGCTGCTCGGCCGCAGTCAGCAAGGTGGCGCGGCGGATGTAGGGGCTGACGTGCATCTCCACCCCCATCTGCTCATCCTCACGATCCTTCCACTTTAGATAGAGTACCAGGGCGAACATGGCTACGGCAAACGTAACGGCCGACGCGGTGGCCACCTGCAGCCAGAGCGGCGCATTCACCAGTGCAGATCCCCTTCCAGAATGGCTCTGCCGATTATATTCTTCTGAATCTGGCTTGTGCCCTCCACGATCTGCAGTTGTTTTGCGTCGCGATAATGCCGCTCCATCGGATAATCTTGCATGTAACCGGCAGCCCCGAGAATCTGCAGGCAATCGGTGGCGGCCTGGACAGCCAGGTCGGTGGCGCTCAGCTTCGCCACGGAGAGCTTCCAGGCGTCCGTCTTGCCGATGTGGCCCCGGTCGACCGCGAGTGCGGCCCGGTAGGTAAGCAGTCGGGCGCCTTCCAGCTGAACGGCCAGGTCGGCCAGCATCCACTGCAGGCCCTGGTGCTCCAGAATCGGCTTGCCGAAGGTCCGGCGCCGGCGCCCGTATTCGGCAGCGTAGGTGATGGCGCCCTCGGCCAGGCCCAGGCCCCGGGCGGCGACGACAGGGCGGACGGAGTTGAGGGTACCCATGACGACCTTGAAGCCCTGTCCGCCGGGCGTCCCCAGCATGGCGGATTCAGGGACTTCCACATCCTCCAGCATTACCTGATGGACGGGAACGCCCCGCACGCCCATCTTCCGCTCTTTCTTGCCGACCGTAAGGCCGGGTGTGCCTTTCTCCACGACGAACATGACGATGCCCCGGGCGCCCGCCCCCGGCTCCGTCTGGGCAGCCACGGTAAAGAAATCCGCCTGCCCGGCGCCGGAGATCCAGTTCTTCGTGCCGGAGATGACCCAGCGGTCGCCCTGCCGGACGGCCCGGGTCCGAATGGCCGACGCATCGGAGCCGGCGTCGGGTTCGCTCAGGCAGAAGGCGCCCCGCAGGGTGCCTGCGGCGATGCCGCCGGCGTATTTGCGCTTCTGCTCTTCGGTGCCCCCGAGCATGACCGGCATGAGCGGCAGCTTGCTCAGGAGGAGCATCAGTCCCGAAGCGCAGCAGTACTGTGCGACCTGCTCCACGGCCAGACAGAGGCCCAGCGTCCCCATGCCGGCGCCGCCGTACTCCTCCGGGATCGCGATGCCAAGCAGACCGGCTTCCGTGAACACCTGGAACAGATCCTCCGGATACGCGGCTTCCTCGTCGATGGCCGCGGCCCTGGGCGCGACTTTCTCGCGCGCCAGACGCCTGACCAGCGCCACCAGCTCCTGCTGCTCAGGTGTCAGATCGAAGTTCACACCCACTCCCCCCATCCAGATCATACTGGGGTTCACTTTCGTGTCAGAACGGGGTTCTCCTCCTTACGGCGCCCGGTGCCACGCGGCCACCTTCACCAGTCTCGGCGGCACTGCCGTGGGCCAGATGGCCAGGGCGGCGCCTGCTGCAGCCGTGACGCCCGCCCAGAATGCCACGGCGTATAGGTCGTGGCCCAGAACGGGGTTGCGCCCCGCCCACAGGCCGTGGGCGGCTAACGCGCCTACCATGATCGCCGTACCGGCTGCAAACAGGGGGAAGCCGGGCCCAACCAGACCGACGTACGCCATGGCGCCGATCAGGCCGGCCGTGACCAGGGCCAGCAGCTTCAGATGAAGGAAGGCGATCACCAGATTCCGCTCGGCCGCCAGTTCCGCCCAACCCGGCAGCAGGGGCAGCGCCTCCAGCACGGCCTTCATCGCCAGCGCCGCAGCGGCCGTCAGCCACCAGGGGCGTACGACGGCAGGCAGCCGGTGCGACGAGCCGGCCATGTTAATCAGGTACAGCACCTGGGCGGCGCCCAGGCCGAGTCCGGCGGCCTGGGCTGCGACGGCGAGCGGCCCTTCCAGCCCGAACGGGATCAGCAGCCGCAGCGCCGCCGGGACCGTCATGGTCAGCAGCAGCAGGGACTGCCACCGGGCCATGGTCCGGTTAGCCAGGCCCCCGGCGAGGGCGGCGGCAACCCCCATGATGCCGGCCTCCAGCCAGCCGTCGCCGTAGGCCTGCAGGAACAGGTAGACTCCGGAGTTGCCGAGCACCGGGTCGGAGGTGTGGACCATCACACGGGTCAGGATGATCAGCACCGTACCGAAAGTCGAAACGAGCAGCAGTACCACGGCAACGCCAATGAGCCAAAGGGCGGCGGGCCAGTCGCGCACCGGGCGCCCCTTCACGTTCTGCCAGAACACGAATGCGAAGAAGAACCACACCACTTCATTGGCCGCGGAAAACGCGATGGAGGGCGCTGCATAGCCCCAGAGGGCGAATGTGACCAGCGCACCACCCACCGCCGTTGGCGACAGCGCCAGCAGCCACCTGAGCTGCCGGGGCACCACCAGCGGCTCGCCCGTCAGTCCGGGCAGGACGTACAGAATCAGCCCCATCAGGCCGAGTCCGGCCCAGCCGAAGTACGCCGTGTGGCTATGTGCGTGAATCAAGCTTCCCCAGTCGAAAGGCCGCGGGTTATACATCCAGACAAAGGCTGACCGCAGCCAGATTCCCAGTGCGAGCACCACCAGGAACCAGCGGGCGGACGACCTGATCAGGACCTGGTCAGCCTCCATAGCACCCCACCTCGTTTCGTCAGGCTCGAACCGTTTCCGTCGGCCAGCCATTAGGGACGGAAACGGTCCGACCCTTCCTTCAACTCCTCGTCTCGTCAGGCTCGAACCGTTTCCGTCGGCCAGCCATTAGGGACGGAAACGGTCCGACCCTTCCTTCAACTCCTCGCCTTTACCTTATCCGAAAAGAATAGCGCGAACACGTGACGGTCGTCACAGTTCGCGCTGATTCGTGCATCACCGGTACCCGGCAAACTCCAGCCGCCGGACGGTGCCCGGCATATGTAACTCTTCCAGTTGCTTCAAAGCCGTCCTGAGCACTTCCATCTGCAGGTCCTTGTTCTCGGCCGTGCCCAGGCTGTGCCCCCACTTGAAGCCTTCCGGGCAGATCGCCCGGGGGGGCCGCTGGTGCTCCGACGACTCCCAGTCCGTGGTGATCAGCACCGTCGGAATGCCGGCCATTTCGATCGCCCGCTGAACCGCAACGACCGTGCGGTGGCAGAGCGGTCAGCCGGCGGTCAGGAGGACCGCATCAACGGGCGATCGCTCGATCTCTTTGGCGACCGCCGGCGCGGTCTCGTTGTAGTACTTCTGCAGGCGCAGGCTGTAGCCCATCAGCGTCAGATGCTTCGCGGCAACGCCGCCGATAAACCCTGCCGCCTGCAGCTCCCGCAGCCGGCCGATGGGGAAGATGACATTCATGTCCTTCAGCGCCTCGGAGCGGTCATAGTGTTCTTCAGGCGCCCCGTGTGTGATCATCAGGTCCACGGTGTTCACGTCGCCGGGGATCTCCCGCCAGGTGTCATCCCCCTCCGTGGCGAACGGCGTCTGGTTCTTCATGTGCACGCCCGCCGTGGAGACGATCGCAATCGTCATGTCAGAGAGCTTCCGGGTAATCGGTGTATAGGGCACGCAGCGCCTTGACAGATCGGCCATCGTCCAACCTCCGTCCTTATGGAAGGCACGCAGGCGGGAAGCCAGTGACTTCCCGCCCAGATGTGTTGTCGTGGCAGGGTCCCCGCCACACCTATAGAGTTACGGCAGCTTCCGCAGAATCTCGAAAAGCTCCTCGTTATCAGGCTGCTCCGTAATGGGATGCACATCCACGAAACGGATAACGCCTTCCTTATCGATGATGAACAGGGCTCGCTCTGTAGCGCCGTAGGCGGGAGAGCCGGCGTCGGTCCGCAGTACGCCGAAGGCTTCAGCCGCTTTTCCGTGCGGGTAGAAGTCGGAGAGCAACGGATAGCTGATGCCGCCAATCGACTTGGCCCACGCCTTATGGCTGGGGATCGAATCCACGCTAATACCCAGAACCTGGGTATTGTACTCCTCGAAACGAGAGAGGTCATCCTCGTACGAGGGCATCTGGGCGCTTCAGACCGGGGTCCAGTCCAGGGGGTAGAACGCGATGAAGACGTTCTTGCCCCGCAGACCGCTGAGGCTGATTTCCGTGTCAAGGTGGGACTTCAGCGTGAAGTCCGGCGCCTTGTCTCCGACCTTGACGGTCCTGGTCGAAGTTGCACCTTTGGGCATGTTTCTGCCTCCTTTGTAATGGGGGTGTTCCAAGCAAGTAGGATTGCCGGATGCTGCCGCGGCTATGCTGCCAGAGCAGCACGGAAGTGGTCGTCCTTCCAGTCACCCACCTCTAATAGTACGAGACGCAAGTGGTGTTGTAAACAAAAAAGCGTTCTCTCATGATGCTTTTTGGCTATACGATATAGTTATTCAGTCCGACCGAGTTCGGCCTGTAGCCCAGCCGCCAGACCCGCCAGCTCCTGGGCAGCCAGCGAAGTGCCGTAGACCACGGCCACGAGCTGTCCCAGGTCCTCCTTGACACGCTTGAGGTTGGTGGCGCCCGTCCGGGCCACCTGCTCGACCTGGTGGACCGCCGTAAGGACGTGCTCACTGCCGGCGGCCATCTCTTCCGTGGAAGCGGTGTTCTGCTGGCTGATGGCCGCCACCTGGCCCATGGTCTCTTCCACGGCCTGGCTGCTCGCTGCGACCGAATGCAGCCGCTGCAGCATGGACCGGACCTGATCGGCCGATGCCCGGGCCGAGGTTCGAATGGCAGCCAGCGCTTCGCCTGCCTGCCGGGAGACTTCGATCCCCTCGTCGGCCCGGCGGCGGGCGCCTTCCATCACCGTCGTCGCCTGGGTGATGCCGGCCTGGATCCGGGCAATCAAAGCGCCAACTTCCTGCGAAGCCTTGCCCGAACCTTCGGCGAGCTTTCGCACCTCGTCGGCGACCACCGCGAAGCCACGCCCGTGCTCGCCCGCCCGGGCGGCTTCGATGGCCGCGTTGAGCGCCAGCAGGTTGGTCTGGCCGGCGATGGCCGTGATCGTCGCCACGATGTGACCGATCTGGGCGGACAGGCTTCCGAGATCGCCGACGGTACGGGAGGCTTCCTGAACGGCGCCGCTCAGGCCCTTCACGCCCTGCAGCGTCTGTTCCAAGGCGGCTGCGCCCCGTTCCGCCCGGTCGGCAGCCTCTTCTGACGCCCCGTCAACGCCGGTGGCATACTCGGCGATCTCACGGAGGGCGCCGGCCATTTCGCGCGTGACGCTGAACGTCTGCCTCGCTTCCCGGGCCTGGTTTTCCGCCCCGGCCGCGATCTGCCCGATGGCCTGCGACTGTTGGCCCAGGCTATCTGTGATCTGCTTGAGCGCATCCGTCTGTTCATGCCACCCGCTCTCCAGCTGGTCGACCAGGGAGCGGAAGGATCCGTCCAGCCGGTTCCGGGCTTCCTGGCTGCCCCGGTCCAGGCTGGCCGCCGCCCGGGTCAGAGAGTCGGCTGTGAGTCCCGCCTGCTTGAGCAGCCCGTCCAGCCGCTGTAGGGCGTCGGCCTGCTCCTTGGCCCGGCGCAGGTTTTCCCGGCTGATCTCCCCGTACTTGATGGCAACTAAGGTGAGGATAACCAGGATGAACAGCATGATGACGACCTGCCCAGCGACCATATCCAGGGTCGTGGTGGCGGCGCCCGTGTAGTGGAACCACGTAGAACCCGCGGCCAGCACGGCTGCGGTACCGCTGGCAAGCAGGGTGAGGACCACGTCGGCGTAGACCAGGCTGAGGCTCACAGGCACCAGCCAGAGCGGCCATTGGGTGCCGTTCGTGTCGGGAATATGAATGGCCACAAATAGCATGTTGGCCATCAACGCGATGATGGTCAGGTGCCGCATCGGCTTGCCGGAGAGCCCGCGCCAAGCTGCGACGGAGGGAACGACCATTGCAGCGAGGCCGGCCCCGGTGAGGTCGAACCAGACCTCCCACTCCATCTTCATGAGACCTGTTGCGATGGCCAACGCGATCAGAGCGTAGAGCGGGAGCACCGACCACATCACCTTCATGGCCCACCGGTCCAGAGCCCGACTATGTACAGCTTCCTCGGACGTTGCAGACACCCTTTCCCTCCCCTTTCCCACGTCACCCTGATACTCTTGCAGCCGGATCTTCCGTGTGGCAAACCTAACTTTTCCTCTAGAAGCAATTTATAGGACATCGAATTCGCATGAGTGACCGCCTTTTCCTGCCACTCCCAAGGGTTTTCTGTTGCCGCCTATGTAAATGAAGGCTGCTTATGTGGGGTAATGGAGGCATTTTGCCACGGAGGGCGCGGAAGCCACGGAGTGACACGGAATGGGACAATAAAATGGCGATGGCGCTGATTGCGCAGATCACAGATCAGAGCCAGCGCGGATTTCCGGGCAACAACCAAAGGTAGATGGAATTGTATATTACTATATTCAATTATAAAATAGATGGCAGATCCTGAAAGAACCATCAGACAAGGCGCAGGGACACATTCCCACTTCCACTGCCGCGATTTCCGTGTCCCCTTCCGTGCCTTCCGTGGTAAAAATCCCGTTCCCATTCCCGCGTTGAAGGCCCGAAATGTGACAGGACCTTACCGCCTTCGGCAGCAGATATGGGCTCCAATGCTGAGGCTCCAGAAGCCACATTCCGCTTCTGGAGCCTCGTTGTCGCCTCGCACGCAGAGAGCGAGATGCTATTCCCTTCTCCCCCGCAGACGGATCGCCTCCTGAGCAAGCAGCAGCCCGACGGTGTTATTCCGTTGCCACTCCTCGGCAAAGGCCGACAGCGGCAAGGGCCCCCCATCCGTATAAACGCCGATCTCCAGCGTAAAGCCCGGGCGCCCCAGCGCCTGCACGAACCAATCCTTGTAGCCCCCGCCCGAGGGGTTCTCCTCCACTGGCATCAGGCTGTAGCCCGTCGCTGCGGATAGCTGCTCGGCAATCGCGAGGTCTCGTTCGTAGTTCTCCGGAGCCGTGTGGAAGTGCCAGTAGATCACCCGCCCCGCCGAATGATACGCCGCAACGACTTCCGGCTCCAACTCGAGCGTGAAGTCATAGAGCGCCCCGCTCTCGGGGGCCGAGAGCGGCGCCGACCCTTTGAAGTGAGAGAAGGCCGGCGCCGCCGGGCTGGCGACGATGTGCGCCCAATCGGCTGGGTACTGGCGGTTCAGGTCAACGCCCTGCCCGTTCGCTTTCCACCCGGTGAAGTCGCTGGAACCGCCGCCCATGCGGATCAGATCCGCGTGTGCATTGGATGGGAAGGCCGAGAGGCCAACTTGGGAAAGCGTGACGCCATCCGGGTTGACCATGGGCACGAACCAGATCGTGGCTAGTTCAAGCAAAGCTGCGACTTCCACGCCCTCATAAGTCTGCCACGTGGCGGCTGCGAGCGCGTACCGGTCGGCCATGGCGGCGACCAGGTTGGCCGTCAGCCATTCGGAACCGTGGTGGGCGCCGTTGATCAGTACGGGGGCCGGGCCGGTGCCCAGCCCCAGCGCCCAGATCTCCCGCCCGAAGGCGCTCCGGCCCAAGGAGCGGAGCTGGACCAGCCCCGGGTACTGCTCCCGCAGGCGCGCCAGGTCAATGGACAGCTGTTCGTAGGTGTAGACCTGCTCAGGATTGACGACGGGCACCGGCACGGGCGCCGGGGGCGGGAGTGGCTCCGCTTCGGCCGGCGGGGCAGGCGCCCGCACGAGGCGGGCGGCACCGGATTCCCCGGCCCGCACCCGGCCCGGGACGAGCAGAGACAGGACCAGAGCCCCGGTCACCAGCCACAAGTGGGGCTTCACGTCCTCACCTCTCACTCGGAGCATTCCATTGCGCCGATGCAGTCCCGGCCCGCGGGGTCGATACGGTAACGACGGCGTGCGTACTCCGCACCACCCAGTCGACCCAGATCTCGCTCCGGGCCGGGCGCCCGCCTGCGGCGACCCAGCCTTCCAGGTGGCCCAGTTCCTGCGCCGACTTGCCTGAAAGCACCGCCACATCACCCGCCAACTTGACCGAGATCGGGCGTGCCGTCTTCATGGAGACCGCCATGTCGGTGACGTTTGTCGGCAGGCCGCCCACATTCTGCACGGCGGCTGTGAGCTTGTACAGCCCCGCCCCGAGGGGCTCCGCCGTCAGCGCCACCGCCAGCCGCGGCGTCGCCAGCGCGTGCGCCACGATGAACGCGGACGCCTTGCGCACCTCTTCTACCAGAAGGGGCCCTTCCGGTGGATTCTGCAGCGATTGCTTCCAATCCCAACCGCCGATCTCCACCGGCCCGAGCTGCGGATGGTCAAAAGGCGCCCAGTCCACGAACCCCCTGCCGCCCAGCTCCCGGTCATTCCAGGCCAGGCGCTTCCGTTCAGCCTCGTCTTCCTGCTCGGCTGAACGCGCCAGCAGACCCGCCAGCCCAATCTGCGCATACCCCTCGCCGCCGGAGCGCAGGTCCGGGTTCCACAGTTCAAACGTAAAGGCCTGGATGCCATAATGCTCGTACGCCCAGTCGTCGGCCCCTTTGACCAGCGCCTCCTGCCCGGGAAAGTGGAAGGCCTGGAACGTCGATTTGCAGGGCGATCCCGTCAGGCGGGTGCACAGTTCGCCAATCCGTTTGAAGACCTCAAGGTCGGGCGCACTCATCTTGTCGTCCGGCCCGTAGGACGGTGGGCGCAGCAGCACGCTGCCCGTCGTATGGAAAGCCACATAGGCCCCGATGTTTGGGTGCCTCACGATGAAATCTGCCACCGCCCGGGTCTCGGGCTCACTGAGCGGATACGGGCCCGCCCCGGGCTGCTTCGCCTCGGGGTTCCAGAAGGCGGGGTAGTTCCGGTTGAAATCAAGGCGCCACGGCGCCCTCGGCGGCGGCACCGCGAGGCCGTCCCAGCCCTTGATGAAGCCCTCGGTGTAAAGCCTGTAGAAGGGGCCGACCCGATCCTCCGGGCGGCGCCGCACCATCGCCCGGGGGTCAGCCGCCGAGACTTTCCAGTCCCCGTCGGGGTGGGTAGCCCGCATTGTCAGGATCTTGCCGTCGCCGTTTGCATCCGCCGGGTAAAGGCCCGGCGGTTCGTCCGGCTCCGGATAACGCCGGGGGCTGGACCGCAGCAAGTGGGGCGTGGTCAGGTACATCTCCACGCCGTCCACGGCTATACGGGGAATAGCGTAGACCGCCCGGGTGTCCAACAGCTCGGTCGCCGCCGAATCCAATCCGTACTTCGTCAGAAGCCACCAGATCGTATAGAGGGCAGCGGCCCCGCCCGTCACCTCGCCGGCGTGGGTGTTGGCGTCAACGAGATACCCGGGCTTGCGATCATGCAGCCCGGTGCCGGCGTTGGTCAGCGTGACGGCCCAGACGGAGCGCCCCCCGGCAGACCGCCCGACCTCCGCCAGGGTGCAGAGCTCGGGATACTCGGCAGCGCACGCCTGCAAGAAGGCCGTCATCTCGTCGTAGCGCAGGTAGCGGCCCGGCTCATAGGCAATCACAGGTTCAACCTCCCAGGATGATCTCCCGCGACGCCGTACCGCCCCGGGCATGGGTCACGGTCACAATGGCGGCGGCGCCGGCCGGCGCCTGCACCACCCACTCGGCCCACTTTTCCGTCTCAGGCGGGGCGCCGGCGCCCCAGAAGGAGACCCCGCCGCCGCCCCGGCCGGCGATCTGGCCCAGTTCCTGCTTCTCTTTGCCGCCGACAACCCGGGCGCCGCCCGTCAGGCGTATCTCAACGGGCTTCGTCATCTTCATGTCGACGGCGACCTTGGTCACGTTCGTCGGCAGATAGCCCCGGTTGACCACCTGAACGGCGACTTTCCACAGGTCTGCGCCCACCGAAGCCACCCGCACTTCGCCAACGGCGAGCCGGGGCAAGGAGAGCGCGTGCTCTACCGTGAACAGGCAGTTCTTGTGCACTTCCTGATGCAGCAGCTTCTCCGGCGGGTTCTGGCCGCAGAACTTCGGCTCCCAGCCGCCGATCTCCACCGGCCCCAACTGCGGGTGCTCGAACGGCGTCCAATTGATGAAGCCCTCGCCCGCCAGCTCCCGGTCGTTCCACTGCAGCTGCAGCAGCGCCTCTTCCTCCCGCTTCTCGTCCGGGAGGTTCTTCAGTTCCTTGAACGGCCGGTATGGTACGCCGCAGATGTAAGGGAAGTTCCAAAGCTCCATCTCGAAGCCCTGGACGCCCATCTGGTCGTAGCACCACTCCAGCCAGGAGCCGACATCCAGCCGCTCCGGATTGTAGTCAAAAGTAAAATACTCGTAGACGCTCACGGTCGGGTAGCCGGTCATCCGCTGGCACGTCTCGCCGATCGCCTTGTACATGCGCAGGTCGAACTCGTCCAGCGTGTCGTCCCCCACCAGCGGCGACGGGCGAAGATTCATGCCCGACCGGGTGTGATAGCTCATGGCCGCCCCGATATTCGGGTGCTTCAGCCAGACTCCGCCAGCGCCCGGGTCTCCGGCCGGTCCAGCGGATACCGCCCCGACCCAGGCTGCCGGTGCTGGGGCTTCCAATTGAGCGGGTAGTTCCGGTTAAAGTCGAAGCCGCGCTCCCGAGCGTAGGGGCCCCCTGGGTCGCCAGTAATTGCCCGCCCGTCGTAGAACGGCTCCAGCTCACCCCAAGGCGTCCGCCGCTTGATGAGCCCCTCGGTGTAAATCCGGTAAAACGTGCCTTCCCGATCTTCAGGCCGCCGCCGCACCATCAGGCGGGCGTCCTTCGGCGACACCTTCCACTCGCCCTCCGGGTGGGGAATCCGCATCAGCAGAATCCGGCCGTCGCCGTTGATATCCTCCGGGCGCAGCCCCTCGGGCTCCTCGGGAAGGGGATACATGAGCGGCGTGGATCGGAGCATCTGCGGGTGATCGAAGTACCACTCGGTGCCGTCGACCGAAAGCCGCGGCAGAATGTAAACCGTTCTGGTGTCCAGCAGTTCCGTCACCGCCGGATCGGTGCCATAGTTCGTCAGCAGGTAGTGAATGGTATAGAGCGCCGTCGCCGATGCGGCAATCTCGCCGGCATGGTGCTGACCGTTGATGTGGTAGGCCGGCTTGACCAGGTCATCGCCCGTGGCGAAGTTGGTCAGGGTGACCGACCAGATCGCCCGCCCTTCCGCCGACTTGCCCACGGACTCCAGCCGGCAGAGCTGCGGATACTGTTCCGCCCACTCCTGTAAGAACGCCGTGATCTCGGCGTACCGATAATACTTACTGGAGCTGTACATGCCTCACACCTCCGCCCCGAGCGAGAGGACTGCCGCCACCTTGCCGGCCCGCTCCGACAAAACGCGCACCGTAAGCGGGCCGCCGGAAGGCGCCTTCACGATCCACTCCACCCGCCGCTCCCGCTGAGCCACGACGCTGCTGGGATAGAAGCACGCGTTCGGTACAATCCGCCCGTCCAGATGCTCCAGCTCTTCCCGCGGCTTGCCGAGCACGAGCTCGGCGCCCGGGGGCAGGGCGACCTCTGCCAGAATCGGCTTGACTGCTTTGACGGTCTTGGCCTGTTCAGTCACGTTAGTCGGCAGGTAACCCCGGTTCTTGACGACGACCTCTACTCGGTAGACGCCATCGCCGAGATGCGCCGCAGCGGCCCTGGTCAGTTCAAGGCGGGGCGCCGCCGCCGCGTGCCTGAGGCAGAACAGGGCGTTCTTGTGCGCCTCCGCCTCGAGAAAGCGCTGAGGCGCGTTCTGCAGCAGGTCCTTCATCCGCCAGCCGCCCAACTGCACCTTGCCAAACTGCGGATGGTCGAAATCGTACCAGTCGACGAACCCTTCGCCCGCCAGCTCCCGGTCAATCCAGGCCAGCATGGCCAGGCCCTCAGCCTCAACGTCCCGCTGCATATGGGGCGTCAGGAACGGCACCCGGTCGAGCCCTGCCCGGACCCGCAGGTCCCACAGTTCGGTGGAGTAGACCATGAGGCCGAGATTCTCGTAGCACCAGTCGAGGAACGAGCCTTTGATCGGCTTCTCCTTGTCGTAGGCGAAACCGTCAAAGACGGAGACGCAGGGGTAGCCCGTCAGCCGCTCGCCGACCTGCCCGATGGCGTTCCAGGCCAGGCGGTCCTTGGCTGGCATTTTGTCATCCGTCCGGAAAGCTGAAGGCCGCAGGATGATACCCGTGGTCGTGTGAAAGGACTGGCCGCCCACAATGTTCCGGCGCTCAAGCAGGAACTCGCCGATAGCCCGGGTTTCCGGCTCGCTCATGGGATACGGCCCCGCACCGGCTTGCTTGGCTTCGGGCTCCCACCCCACGGGGAACTGGCGGTTCATATCCAGTCCCCACTTCATGGGCGCCGCCTTGATTTCGACACCGTCGAAGCTGCGAACCAACCCTTCGAGATAGAGCCGGTAATACTGGCCGCCGACTTCGTGCGGCAGGCGGGGGATCATCAGGCGTGCATCTTTGGCGGAGACTTTCCACTCGCCGTCGGGGTCGGGAATCCGCATCTGCAAAATGAGACCGTTCCCGTCGATATCCGCTTGGTATAGGCCGTCCTGCTCCTCCTCGAACGGATAGGGCCGCACGCTGGAGCGCAGGAAGTACGGGGTGGTCAGGTATTTCTCGGCGCCGTCGGGCGAGACCCGTGGCAGGATGTAGAAGGTGATGGTGTCGACCAATCGGGTCACTTCGTCGCTGGATCCGTAGTTCGTGAGCAGATACCAGGCGGTGTACAGTGCGCAGGCAGTGCCCGTCACTTCGCCGGCGTGCAGGTTGGCGTCAATGTAGTACCCCGGCTTGTCACCGTGGTCGCCCGTGGCATGGGTGGTGATTTCCAGGCACCAGAGGTCCCGCCCCTCGAACGACTTGCCGATGGAGTAAAGCCGGGTCAGGTCCGGGTACGCCTCCGCCAGCCGCTGCAGGTCGCCCACCAGTTCGTCGTACCGGTGGTACTTGCTAAAGTCAATTGCGACCGTCATACGTCTTCCCTCCCGATTCGCGGTCCGCGTTCACCGGGTCGATATTTCTTTGAATGGTGAAATATCTCCTTCCGGATAGTCCGGTGGTGTTAGTGATCACAACCGTCGGGTCTGGACCGCTGTGACCGCATAGAAAAACCAGGGGTCCGGTGCAACCGGCCCCTGGTTTTTTGTGAAAGCTGGCTCAGCGCGCGATCAGAACGGGGCACGGGGCCGTGTGGAGCACCCGGTGGGAGACGCTGCCCAGCAGCAGCTCCTTCATGCCTCCGATGCCGCGGGAACCCATCACGATCAGTTCGTAGCCTTCCAGCCTGGCCATGTCAACAATCTCTTCAGCCGGTTCCCCGACCTGCACCTCGGTCACTACACGATCATCGGGCAGACCAAGCGCGGACACGGTCCGGCGCAGAATCGGCTCGGCAGACCGCCGAATCATGATATCCATGGGCACTTCAGGGGTCACCGTGTTGCCGTCCTCGTCGGTAAAGAAATACGAGCGCGGCACGTGGGCCACGTGCAGGACAGCAACCTGGGCTTCGGGCCGGTCGGCAATCAGATCGCCCAGGACCCGCGCGGCATGGATGCTGCTGTCACTGCCGTCCGTCGCAAGAAGGACCTTCTTCATCGTACTCGCCCCCCCAGACCAGGGTCTGCCTTGTGCTTTTATCGTAACGAAACTGGCGGTAGACCCACCATCCACCGTACGCCCGATTTACGGTAGACTTTTTGAGCAGCTTCGCCGCAATTGGTACCGCGAAACAAAACCACCCGAGGAACATCGGGTGGTTTTTGCGCGCGCTAGATCTAGGGATCGCCGGCGAGACCCTCGCGGATGGCGTAGCCCACGGCTTCGGAGCGGTTGCGCAGATGCAGCTTCTCGAGGATATGCCGCATGTGGTTCTTCACCGTGCTCTCCGCTACGTACAGCTTCGCCGCGATCTCCTTATAGGTCAGGCCGGTGCTGGCCAGCCGCAGCACTTCCACTTCGCGCGGAGAAAGCTGCTGGCCTTCTTCCTTGCCAGCGGTCCCAGTGCGGGGCATCCGGAATTCCTTCAGCATCTTCGCCGCCATGACCGAAGAGATGGGCGCTTCGCCGGCAGCAGCCGACTTGAGGGAAGCAACCAGTTCCTCCGGTCCCAGGCTCTTGAGCAGGTATCCGTCGGCCCCCGCCTTGATCGCTTCAAACAGGTCCTTGTCGATCTCGGATACGGTCAAAATGACGACCTTCAGATCCGAGTAGGCGGCCTTCAGCTTCTTGGTGGCTTCGACGCCATCAAGAACCGGCATGTTGATGTCCATCAGCACCAGATCGGGCTTCAGCTTGGGCACCAACTCCAGGGCTTCTTGTCCGTTGTTAGCTTCTCCAACCACTTCGACGTCACTGCTGGTCAGGATGCTTAGTACGCCCTTGCGTAGCATAAGATGATCGTCAACAATCAAGACTTTCATGGCACGGGCGCCCTCCTTTCCCTCTTAGTTTCACTGTACCATGGTTTAAAGGTCTAGGACAATCGGCTCCGTGCCCTAACGGTTAGACCTTTCCACCGTTTCCGCATCGTCGAACGTCGGGCAGCCCTCCACGATACGAAAGTCTCCACGACTCCCTATAATAATAGCAAATTACGGCGCTGATACAAACAGCGCCGTAGAAAAGTATTAGCGATTTCTCTCTCCTTCTATCACAATGCGCGTCGATCCGGGTAAAAGTGCCCGCCGATCGAATCCTCCGAAAGTGGTTGCCGAGAATCCGCACGATTCCAGAAGGAGCATCAGCTCGCCGGGCGTGACATAACGGGTATGGGTTGTGGCATATTGGGACTTGATCGCTGTGCCGTCCTGGTCAAGCCAGTGGCACTCGATCAGTTCACTGGCGACCTGCCGGGCGCCGTCATACGTTCGGTGGCGCCGGACAAGGGCGATGCGATCTCCCTGCTTGCGCAGTTGGGGTTCGACAGCGTCCGCTTTTCCGGGTTCCATCAGGGGAACGTCAAGCACAAGCTTGGCACCTACCTGCATGGCCGAGCGGATGGCGTTGAGGCACGCGCGCTGCTCTTCAATTGTGAGCAATTGGAGCAGGCCTCCGCCGGGAATCATTACTATTGGATGCTTACTGTCGCTGACAAAATGCGTAGCGTCGCCCCGGATAAACATTGCCCTGGTCGCGCCGGCCTGTGCGGCCTTCCTTTTCGCCAGCTCAATGGTGCCAGCATCGCCATCGAGTCCTATTACCGGGATCCCCTGCCTGGCGATGGGAATGGCAACGCGGCCGGTTCCGCACATCAGCACGAGTACAGTTCCCCCGCAATGCCGGGCATACTGGCTGTAGAAGTCGGTTTCCCCCGGACTGCCTGTATCGAGGATTTCAAGCAGGTCGGGGGCAATTGCGTTTCGCAGCATGGCGCCGTCCCTCCCCGTCGTCGGTAACGGCTTCCTTCGCCGAATGAATTGACAGATCCTTCCACTTCGAGTGTTTTATCTGGTAGGGCATCTGCGGCCAGCCGGACACGGAAAGGTGGGGCGATCGTGTACACGGAGTTGAGCTTGAAGCTGCTCAGTGGGCGGTCCATGGCAATCCGGGTAGACCCGCCCTTCGACTTCGATGACCTGGAGTTCGTGCCAGGCATCCGGGCGGTGTCATTGGGGAATGTGACGGTGTTGTATGAGGGCCTCGTGTACGATGTCCGGCCGTCGGGACGTGTGGAATGAGGTAGACGTCGAGATGGCGGGATGTCGGGTTGCGGTGGTGTGTCCGGTACCCGCCTTCGTCGGGGGCAGCGGCATTCCGTTGGCTCCCCTGAGCCGCCGCCAACAGGCAGTAAGCCCTCGGTCGGGTGCCGCCGTCGGAACCGGCATCAAGCACTCAGTTAAGGGACGCACCGCCGACGGCGGCTCAGCACGCGGGTAGCGGGGCTAACTGCCTGTAGGCGCCGGTTCGGAACGTCGCCGTACGGAACGCCGCTGCCCCCGCCGTCGTGTCCGGTCCACGCCAGCATGTCCGGCCCCCGCCATCCCGCCTTTCTCGCTCACATACTTCCTCCGGGCCGACATCGTCCGTGCCCCTCAACAAAAACCGCCACACGGGTTCCCCTGTGGCGGTTTTTCATCTCTACTTGTTAGAGGCCGGTCCAGCGCTTAAAGAGGTTGCCTTCCAGGCCAAACTGATCGAGTACCTTGCCGACGGTCTGGTTGATGATGTCGTCGATACTCTGCGGTTTGTGATAGAAGGCGGGCATGGGGGGCAGAATGACTGCGCCCAATTCCGCTGCTGCGGTCATGAGGCGCAGGTGGCCCAGGTGGAGTGGGGTTTCCCGGACGACCAGGACCAGCTTGCGCCGTTCCTTCAAGGTCACGTCCGCAGCCCGGGTCAGCAGGTTGTCGTTGTAGCTGTTGGCCACGCCGGAGAGGGTTTTGATCGAACACGGAGCCACGACCATGCCGTCCGTCTGGAACGAACCGCTGGAAATGGCCGCCGCCACATCATGCACCGCGTAGACGTGGTCAGCAAGGGCAAGCACATCATCGACCCGATAGGCGGTCTCGTACTCAATCGTCTCCCCCGCCTTCTCACTCAGGACCAGATGCGTCTCCGCCCCGAGCCGGCGGAGCACCTCCAGCAGGCGCACGCCGTAAATGGCGCCGGACGCGCCGCTGATGCCGACTACGATGCGCATTACCCTTCCTCCGTCGTTGCCAGGGCGTACAGCTCATCGAGCAGGGCGCCGATGACCTGCACGAAGTCGTCGTGCATCATCCGGTAGCGGTAGCCGATGCCGCCCGTCACGGTCACGAACGATTCCAGGTCGTCCAGCACCTCCGTGATCTCCACCCGCAGGGCAGCCTCCTGGGTCATCACCTGCATCTCCGGCCGGACGACGGTTGCCCTGCCCTTGACGTAGTACAGCGTATCCGGCCCAGCGATCTGCAGCGTGACCTGCCCGGACCGCACGACGTTCTGCAGCGAACGCGATGAGCCCCCGAGGGCCACCCAGACCACATCGGGCCGGACAGCCACACAGCCTGGCGCCATCGCAGCGTGGGGCCAGCCGGCTTCATCAACGGTCAGGACAGCAAGGCCAAGGCCACCCGGGCGGTACAGACTCCCCTTCTCCAGCTTCTGCAGCAGCTCCGGCGGCATGCGGTTACCCAAATGCTTGGACACAGTCACTCCCCCGCTCGTTTCGTCAGGCTCGAACCGTTTCCGTCGGCCAGGAGTTACGGACGGAAACGGTCCGACCCTTCCTTCAACTCCTTACAGGTCGTCCAGTGATACGAGCCCGGTCTTGATGGCGAACTTGGTCAACTCTACGGCGTCATGCAGGTCCAGCTTTTCCATCAAGTTGGCCCGATGCGCCTGCACCGTCTTGATGGAGATATACAGCTTCTCACCGATCTGTTGGTTGGTGAGTCCGCGGGCGATCAGGGTCAGGACTTCCCGTTCCCGCTCGGTCAGCTGGTCCAGCTGCGGATTCGCCCCCTCAGTACGGACCGGCGGTGCCGCAGCAGGCGCCGCCGCGTGGCCGCCCTGGCCGAGGTTCTCCATCACCGTTCTGGCAATATCGGGATGCAAAATGACCTGGCCGGAAACGACCGCCTTCAATGCGGAGACCAGTTCCTGGGCAGCCGCCCGTTTCAGCACGTACCCGGCCGCGCCCGCCTTTAAGATCGGCAGTACATATTCTTCGCTGTCGTACATCGACAGAATCAGAATCGGCAGGTCCGGATGCCGCCGCTTCAGTTCGGTCGTCGCCTCAATCCCGTTCATGCGCGGCATGGCAATATCCATCAAGACGGCGTCGGGCATCAGCTGCTCGACCATCTCCAGCGCCTCGATACCGTCCTGCGCCTCGCCCACCACGTCCACCTCGCCGCTGGCGGACAGCAGGTACCGGATCCCTTCCCGCAAAATGGCATGATCGTCTACCAGCAGTACACGAATGTTAGCCACCGGCTTCCCTCCCCCTCACTCGATCCGGCACGGCCACCCTCACCGTCGTTCCACGGCCCGGGGCGGAATCAATCTGTACGGAGCCCCCCACCAGGGCTGCCCGCTCCTGCATCCCGAACAGGCCGAGGCCGCGGTCCTTTTGATCCTTGCTGATGATCTGCACCGGATGAAACCCACGCCCGTCGTCCTGCACTTCCGCCCGGATCAGCCCGGGCTCCCTGCGGAGCAATATCGAAACCCGTCTGGCCTGCGCATGCTTGACGGTGTTGGTCACCGCCTCCTGCACAATCCGAAACAGGGCCGTCTCCAGTTCCTCCGGGAGCCGTGCATCAAGGCCCGACGCCTGGAATTCGACCTGCAGCCCACGCGGCACCACCCGCTGGTTGGCAAACCAGCGTAGGGCGGGTACCAACCCCAGATCATCCAGCACCGACGGCCGCAAGTCGAACATCAGCCGCCGGGTCTCGTCCAGCGTGCGTTGGGCGATCTCCTTGGTCAGCCGGATGCGGCCTGCCAGCTCGTCGCCGGGGTCGGTCAGCTGCTTTTCGATGACGTCCAAATTGACCATAATCGTGGTCAGCGACTGGCTCGTTTCGTCGTGCAGTTCCCGTGCGATGCGCTTCCGCTCCTCTTCCATGGCCCGCAGGATCTGGGCGGCGACCGCCTGCCGGTGCTCGGCCAGCCGGTCGAGCATCAAGTTGGCAATTTCGATCACCCGGGCGATTTCAGGATCGCCCGCCACGCCCGGCGCCCGGGCGGAAAAGTCGCCGCGGCGTACCCGGTCCAGCGTGATCTGCAGCGAAAACATGGGCCGGAAGGCCAGGCGCAAAATGCCGTAGTTTACGCCCAGGGAGATTGCCAGCCCGGCCAGGATAAAGGCTGCCGCAACGGCCGGCTGGGGGGCGTGGCCCGCCCACAGGCGTGCGGCAAGCGTCACCGTCACCACCGTGCCAACGACCACGATTGCGGCGTTAGCCACCAGAACCTTGATGAAAATGCTGGTCCGGTTGTGCAGGCTCGTCAACCAGCGCATCTAGACCTCCACGATTTCAAAGGCGTACTCCGTTTTGGCTGTCTTGTTGACCATGTGCAGGACGCCGCAGTACTTCTCCTCAATGTAGTCAAGCGCCTTCGTGACCTTTCCGGGATCAATGCCTTTTCCGTAAAGCCGGTAGCGGGTAATCACGTGCGTGAAGACCATCGGGTCGACTTCGGCCTGTTCGGCTTCCACGCTGATTTCAATTCTCTCCACCTGCTGGCGCATCTTCTTCATGAGTGTGACCAGATTCGTGCCGGCGCAAGCGCCGACCCCCAGGCAGACCAACTCTTTGGCTCGGGCGCCTACGGGGTTGCCGTCCCCATCGACCCCGACCTGCAGATGCTTTCCTGAGCCAGTTGTTGCGTCAAATGCAAAGCCGTTGCCGGTCCAGGTCAGGTCCACCTTGTGGGCCATGATACATCCCCTCAGTCAGATTATTGATAATGAGTATAACTTCGACTTGCACCAGTGTCATCCCTTTAGCTTACCTAGCCTTTCGACGTAAGGCCCGCACCGTCCGGTATGGACGGCAATGAAGGAAGCATGCCCGCCGCAGGGCGACGGGCATGCACGCTACACGCAGCCGGTGCAGATGCCGGGATATGTCCCGATGAGCGGATTGTACCCGGGAAAGCCCGTCAGGGGGCCGAAGCCCGGAAAAGGCGTGACCGCACCGAAAGCAGGGTTGTAAGGCCCGAACCCGGGGAAGGGAGGAATCGCCCCGAACGTTCCAAAGGCCGGACCCCAGCCCGGGAACCCCGTCAGGCAGCCGGGGCAGGCAAAGGGCCCGCCCACGGGCGGCAAGGCACCATATGCGCCGTAGTTCACGGAAGTCACCTCCATAGAGGGCCTCCTCCAACTTACGTCTCCCCGCAGGGCAATGTGAAACCCCGCTGCCCGTAGCGGCAAAAAGCCGTCCCCCGCTGCCGGAGGACGGCGTTTCAACGTCTGACGCAAACGGGACGCTAGTTGTTCCAGAGCGATTGGGTGTTACTCTGTACCTGCGGCAGGCCGTACCCGGCGGCAATGTCGTATCCGGCGCCGGCATTGTTGATCTGTTCGGCCCGGGTGATGTCATGCGATTTCGCCGCGTTGACCAGCCAGCCGCGGGTCTGGGCGGCACCGCCCTGCCACATCTTGGCGGCCAGGCCGGAAATGTGGGGCGTTGCCATGGACGTGCCGCTCATGTACTCATAGCCGCCGCTCCTGGACGTGGAGAGGACGCTCCGGCCGGGGCCGGCGACTTCCACTTCACGGTCGGTAATGCTGTTGTCGTTCCCGTCGGTGATGCCGCGGCTGGAGTAATATGAGACAACCTCGTCCGGATTGAGCGATGCCACCGCGACGGCTTCCTTGAAGCCGCCGGGATAGCCGATGGTGTTGGCGTTCGGCCCGCTGTTGCCGGCCGCGGCAACCACCAATACGCCCCGGCCTGCGGCATACCGGATGGCATCCAGCTCAAGCGACGACGGCGAAGAGGAACCGAGGGACATGGAGATGATGTTGGCACCGTGGTCGGCCGCCCAGGTGATCGCACGGGCAACATCGTCGGCGTAGCCGCGGCCCTGGCTGTTCAGGACCCGGTAGCTGTAAATATCGGCGCCCGGGGCCACGCCGAAGATACCCTTGCCGTCCGTGCCACCGGCGGCTGCGACGGTGCCGGTCACATGGGTACCGTGGCCATGGCCGTCGGTGCACTGGCCCTGAATCATGTTCGAAGCCCTGTCTGCGAAATCAACGCAGTCTGTGATGATGTAGCTGCCGTCCGCCCGGTAGAAATCCGGGTGTGTCACGGATCCGGTATCCAGAACCGCCACGGTCACGCCGCTGCCGCCGCTGACGCCGGCAGGGGCAAGGCCGGGATTGCCGTAGATCATCTTGATGCCATAGGGAACCTGAGTGGTGGGAAGCGTCCGCCCGCCGCCGGGTTTGCCCTTGCCGGAAGGCGGAGCCGAAACGAACCTGACCGGCACAATCTCGTAGGCGACGCCCTTGTCGCCGAGGTCCTTGAGCTTGGCGCTGCTGATATGGGCCGATACCTTGCCGTTGCCGAAGCTGTGGCGAACGACAACGCCGTGCCGCGCGGCATCGTCAGCCGAGAGTGCGATGCGATGTCCCGCATCGTCGGGTGGGCTGGCCGAGACCCCCACGGCCACGCTGGCAAGCAAAAGGACGACTGAGAGACCTGCAAACCACTTGCGCACGAACTCTTCCTCCCTCCTGCAGATAACAGAAACAGGGGGCCGAGCCCCCCGCCTCATGTGTTCATTTTACAATCAAAGGAATTGGAGGGGAAATAGGCCTGGAGTCCTATCAGTCCCAGGACCATTGTCACGTTATTGTTATAATACTCGCACGACGGACAGTACGCTCCGCGGATTGTCAGGCCCCCGCCGATTCTCACACGGCGGGGGCCCATGTTATGCTTCGGTCGCCGGCCCGGCGGTCACAACGGCCAGGCTGTCGACGGCCAGATGCCTGGCAGCCACGGCCTGCAGCTCCCCTGCGGTCAGCGCCCGGACCAAGTCCGGGTAGCGCTCCACGTAATCCAGCCCGAGGCCGAAGCGCTCAATCTCCGCCAACCGGGCGGCAACACGCTCCGGCGATTCGTGCTGCACGGCGGGGAAGTCTTCGAGGAAGAGCTTGAGGGCATCCAGTTCATCCGCTCCCACCGGCTCTTCGGAGAGCCGCCGCAGTTCCTGGCGCAGCAGGTCCGCTGCAAACGCAACCCGGGACGGATTGACGCCGATGTGGACCGTCCAGGGCGCCGCTCCGAGCGCACCGCCGAACGCTGCGTACTGATAGTAGCTGAGCCCGTATTTCTCCCGGACATCCCGGAAGAGCCGGCTGCTGGCAGGCGTGCCGTTGCCGCCGAACAGGGTGGCCAGGACCTCCAGGCCGAGATAGTCGGGGTGGCTCCGGTCTACCAGAGGCCAGCCCATGGCCAGGTCGGTCTGAGTCTTGCCGGGAATGGTCTCATGGACCAGCTCCGGGGCCGTCCGGGGCGCCAGGGGCGGGAAAGTCAGGCGGCCGCCGCCGCCTGTCCAGCCGGCCAACACCCGCAGGATACCCGCCTCCGCTGCCGCGGGGTCGACGTTGCCCACCACCGTGATAATAGCGCCGTTGGGCCGGTAGAATTGGTCATGAAACGCCGCCACATCATCTCGGGAGATTGCGTTCAGCGACTCGTCCGTGCCCCCGGCGGGCGCCCGGTAGGGATATCCCGGCGGATAGAGCAGTTCACTGAGCTTACGGCCGGCTACCGACCGGGTGTCGTTCTCCGCTTCGCGGACCCCGACGAGCAAACGCTCCCGCATGCGCCGGAACTCATCTCCTGGAAAAGCCGGGCGCAGCAGCACCTCGGCCAACACCTCCAGGCCCGTGTCCAGGTCTTCGGGCAGGCACTTGACCGTGGCGACGGCCGTCTCCCGGCCCGTGTCGACCCGGATGGACATACCGAGGGAGTCGGTCTTGATGGCCAGTTCATCAGCCGTGTAGGCATTCGTTCCCCGGGTCAGCAGTTGGGCGGTAAGCCTGGCGAGGCCGGCCTTCCCTTCCGGGTCAAATCCCGGGCCAGCCTCCATCTGCACCCGCACAAGGGCGCTGGGGATGGTCTCCGCCGGGTAGACCAGCAGGGTCGCACCGCCGGGCAACTCCCGCCGGACAATGCGGCTCCGGTCCAAAATGGCGCTGCGCTTGCCCGCCGCAGGCGGCTCGGCGGCCGCGTGCCCCGGCGTCTGGTACTCGGGCGTGGTGCCCTGCAGCTGGTCCAGCGGGGGCTGATAGGGCGCCGACGGCGCCGCCTTGGCCTGCGCTTCGGGAATGAACCAGCCCACCGTGCGCCGTTCCGGCTGCAGGTAGGTCTGAGCGACCCGCAGCACGTCGCCGGCGGTAACATTCGCGAACTTGTCGAGTGCGTGGTCGAAGCCTTCCACGCTGTCGGTCATCACAGTGGAGCCCAGCAGCACGGCCTGGTTCATGGCGCTCTCCATCGCATAAATCCACTGGGCGCGCACCTGCTTCTTGGCCCGCTCCAGCTCAGCGGTCGGAACGGCGCTCTGGCGGAGCGCATCGACCTCTGCGAAAACCGCCTCCTCCACCTGCTGCGGCGCCACGCCGGGCACCGGCGATGCGTTGCACAGGAAGAGCCCTTCGTATGCCAGGGACCACGGGTGAGCCGACGCGTAAGTGGCGAGGCCGGAAGCCACCAGCCTCCGGTAGAGGCGGCTCGAACGCCCCATTGCGGCGCCGCCGCCCATCATGGCGAAAGACGGGCCGCCGGAGAGGACGGCGGAAAGGACCGTGAGGGCGGGGATATCCGGATGGTCATCAGCGGGCATGCGGTAGCCGGCCATCAAATACGGGTTCGGCCCGGGGCGCCGGACCTCGAAGCGCCGCTCGGCGGTCTGTTCGGGCTCACGGGCGCGCAGGGGCTCCACGGGGGCGCCCGGCGCGATGGCACCGAAGTGCCGGTCCGCAAGTTCCAGGAGCTGTTCGGTGTCAAAGTCGCCGACCGCCACCAGCGTGGCGTTGTTGGGCCGGTAATTGCGCTGATAGTGCTCGGTCAGCCACTCGCCGGTCGTCGCCTTGATATCGTCCTTGTAGCCCAACACGTGGTGGCGGTAGGGCATCTCGCGGAACGCCTCGTGCATGAAGCCGGACTGCAGCCAGAAGTGGGGGCTGTTCTCCCGCCCTTCCAACTCGCTGACGATAATGCCGCGCTCGCGAATGGTCAGGTCGGGGTCGAACCGCATGTTGACCATCCGGTCCGCTTCGACCTGCATGCCGAATTCCAGGTGGCGGGCCGGCAGCACCTGGTAATACGACGTGTAGTCATAGTTGGTAAAGGCGTTGGACATGCCGCCCCGCAGCTTGACGCCCTCCTCCAGGGCGCCCATGGGGAAGCGTTCGGTGCCCTTGAACATCATGTGTTCCAGGAAGTGCGAGATGCCCGTCCGCCCCGGCTGCTCGCTCTGGCTGCCAACGCCGTACCAGACCATCACACAGGCCACCGGAGCATGGTGGAGCTCCCGGGTCAGCACCCGCAGGCCATTGGGGAGCCACTGGACCCGAGTCGGAGCCATCCTATATCCCATAACCCGCCTCCGCTGTTACTGCCGTTTGTTGACGCGCCGGTCGACCATAAAGACGATCCACAGCACGAGCGCCAGGAACAGAACCACTTTCAGGCCGAAAGTCAGGGCATTTCCGACGAACGGGTTTGCCGACGTCTGTCGGATGAACTGAACGACGGCGACGCCCATGACCAGCAAGATCAGGATGCCAAGCACCCGGCGAAACGTATTCCTCAGCATGGTGGCACTCCTCCCCCATCACCCGGATCCCTGCGAGCCGGGGGATCTCCTGTACTTTCGTCCGTAGGAATTCGGGTTCGGATACGGCAAGGCGGCCCGGAGCCGTAAAGCTCCGGGCCGCCAGTCGGCGGCAGGTCAGCGGGCGGGCATGCCGCCGGGACGCTTCTGGGGCGGAATGCCCGGAATCGGGTTCTTGCTGCCGGACCCCGGCGGGGTGACGCTGGGCTGCCGGGCCGCTTCGTAGTAGAAAGGCAGGCGCAGCTGGCCCCACTCGGCCTGGGCCGTGATGAATCCGTAGTACCCGCCGTCCTGCACGGTGGCGCCGTCGGCGGTCAACCTTAGCTCGAAGGCGGCGTTGCAGCCTTCAGCGGTGCAGGAGACCGTCCCGGCCGACAGTTCGGCCGTCAGGCCCGTCGGTGCGCCGTTCAGTTCGACGGACAGGTTGTAAGTGAACTTGGCCGCCTCGGGGTCCAGCGGCAGGATGGTGAACGCCTGGGACACAGTGACGGCCTTGCCGTCGTGGACCACCTGGCCGAAGGAGTGCGTGGGCGCCACGGGGTCCGTCGCCGCTACCAGAATCGCTCGGCAGTCCAGGGCTCGGTTCAGGTCCATCGCGCCGTTGCCCTGGTCCATGACGGTGCCCTGGCTCTTCATCCAGCGGGCGGTATTGACCAGTGCTGCCTTCATCTGCATCGATGTCCAGTCCGGATGCGCCTGGCGCAACAGGGCCACGGCGCCTGCCACGTGGGGTGTGGCCATGGAGGTGCCGCTGGCGCTGATGTAGCCGCTGGGGTCCGGCATGCCGCCGCCGGGCATTCCCGCCTCGGTGATGGTGGCCGAGTAGATGTTGACGCCGGGCGCCGTGATTTCCGGCTTGATCCAGCCGTCGTTGTTGGGGCCGCGGGAGCTGAATTCGGCCAACCGGTCGGGCTGGGGCACCTCTTCAGGCGTGAGGCGGAGCTTGGCGGCTTCCTCGCCGCCCTGGCCGCGGACCTGGATCATCAAGTCGCCGTCAGCCTTGCTGATGGAGACAGCGGGAATGTTCGGCCGGTCCGCCTCATCGCCCATGGAGCCGAAGAAGTTGCCGTCCCGGTTGTTGTAGATGACCGCGGCAATAGCGCCCGCCCCCTGGGCGTTCTGGGCCTTCTCACGGAAAGTGATTTCACCGCGCTGGATCAGCGCGATTCTCCCCGCGACTTCCGCCGGGAAATCTTCGGCTTTGGCGCCAAGCCCACAGGGAATATACTCCATGTCAATGGCGGGCGTGGGCAGCGCGACGGAGCCCTCCAAGAGGCGCATCTCAATCTGCTTGGGGTCTGCGCCGGTCTGGTTCAGTTCGGCGACCAGAGCAGTGACGCCGTCATCGGTGCTGGCGCCCACGGTCATAAGGTCCTCTCTGTGATATAATGGTGTTATTCCTAGATAATGGGAGTGTATCTCGTGATTTCGGAACAGGCAAGTGTTGATCCTACCAAGGTCGCGATTTATATCCGTTGGTCGACGGAAGATCAGGGCGAGGGCACTACCCTGGAGGTGCAGTCCGAGACTTGCCGGGCTTACCTCATCTCTCAGGGGTGGGTGGTAAACGGCGAACTCGTCTTCATCGATGACGGATACTCGGGCGGGTCGATTGATCGTCCCGCCATGGGGAAGCTACGGGCGGCGGTGGCAGCGGGTCAGGTTCACTGCGTGGTGGTGTACAAACTCGACCGCCTCTCCCGCAGCGTGGTCGACACGGTGAACCTGGTCTGCCGGGAGTGGGATGGGAAATGCAGTATCAAGTCTGCCCGGGAGCCGATCGATACAACCACCCACGCCGGCAAGATGTTCTTCTACACCCTGGTCAACTACGCCGAGTGGGAGCGGAGCGTGATCAAGGAGCGCACCTTCTCGGGCAAGATGCGCCGCGCCCAGGAGGGGCGGAATCCGGGCTTCAGGCCGCCCTACGGGTATGCAGCCGGCGAGGGTGGAGCCTTTGCTCTGGTTCCTGGTGAAGCCGTGATCGTGCAGCGCATTTACCGGGAGTACCTGTCTGGCATGGGCCTGCGCCAGATCGTCACCCGGTTGAATAAGGAGGGCATTCCTCCGCGGGAGGCGCGCATGTGGGGGCAGAGCACAGTCCAGCGCATCCTGGCCAACCCGGCCTACATGGGGCGGCTGGAGTACGGGCGCCGGCGGCAAGTGGGCTCCTCCCGGATCAAGAAGAAGGCTGTTGTGGCGGTCGACTCGTCCATGATCCCGGTGATCATCGCGCGGGAGGACTGGGAGGCCGTGCAGGCCGTCAAGGAGTCCCGGCCGGGGTTCGGAAAGGGGCAGGGGAGCGGTCGGGCGGCCGTCAGTTCCAGCCTGCTGACGGGGCTGCTCAAGTGCTCCCGCTGCGGACATGGGTTTGCGGGCAAGTCGCTGTCACACCCCTACCATTACTACCGGTGCATGGGGGTGCACATGAAGTCCTCCGCCTACTGCGACTGCGGGGGCATCCGGCAGGATCTCCTCGATGAGCTCGTGGTGTCGACCCTGCGCAAGCTGTACGGCGGCGAGGAGGCAAAGGACCGGCTGATTCGGCAGGCGACGTCGCACTTTGAGCGCCAGCTGGTCGAGGCACGAGGCGCTCTGAAGTCGCTTGCTTCGGATGTCGAACGCCTGGCCGCCGAGGAGCAGCGGCTCAAGCGGATGCTACGGGCGGGGGAGCTAACTGTCGTGGAATACCGGGAGCTGAAGGCCGATCTCGAGAAAGAAGGTGCGGAACTGCGGCGTTCCGAAGACCGGCTGCGGTCTTCCGAGAAGCAAGCGCTGGCAGGGCTGAACGGCCAGGAGCGCCTCAGGGAGACGCTGACCCAGGTCGATGAGTGGGACAGGCTGCCCCACAACGGGCGAAAGCAGCTGCTGAGGCAGTTCATCCAGGAGATTCGAGCCTACCGGGCGATGCGCTCCGCGACGGTGGAGTGTCATATCGTGTGGCGTTGGGACTCGGAGCGGTCCGGGGAGCCGCCCGTTCCCACGGAGCAGTATGTGGTGGCGGAGCAGGGGCGGTAACTGACGTAAGCAGGCGGGGCCGTTTGGCCCCGCCTCTTTAGTTTGGCCATTGCAATGTTTATGTAATTTTGCGTTTGGGGGTATGTTCTATTCCTGAGAGAACATTGCTGCGTTATGCTCTACTTAGGAGAGGGGGAATCCGGCATGACCCGTAGCATCCGAGCAGAGGAGTTACTTGACCTTATGGAAACGCTCCTGCAAGCGCA